>VYLZ01000340.1_pt1 | contig 26661 bp, 27 predicted proteins | sample 5115361 | NCBI WGS metagenome assembly VYLZ01 (sample SAMN12291805, study PRJNA351875) | freshwater metagenome | isolation source: freshwater lake | place: USA: Michigan, Sixteen Lake | collected 2013-08-07 | reverse complement strand
AACCGACTCGTGTGCCTTTAACAATTGGTCGAATCCAATCTTTGCTACTTCATCCAGCTTTTTATGACTAACCTTTACTAAGGCATCTTTCGGGTGGTTTTCGGATGACAATACCGCAGCATACTTATAGACAACTAATTCAATGCCCTCTTTTAAATCTACCTCCACCACATTGTCAACATACTTTGACTTGATGTTGGTAAATACTTTCCCTTTCAGACGTTTGCCCGCTTCTTCCAGATCATATTCAATAGAGGTGCAAACATGAAAGTCCGTTTTCTTTGTTTTAGCCGTTATTACTGCATAGCCAAGCTGTGATTCTTTGTAGACTTCATCCCAGAATTTTTCATCGTAGTTTGAATCTTTGTTGACCACATCTGCATCAATACTTAACCGAATGGAAGCAGCAGCAGAAAAATTGACGGGAGTGATTGCATACCGGATCGCCCCTACTTCGCCATCGGCCATCGAACAAAATCGGTGAGCACTGATCTTCACTTTCTTACCGTCACCCAACGTAGCTGTAAATGAGCGATGTAACGTACCACGTTTCATATCCAGCGTCCGCACAAAATCTGTCACGGTACACTTGGCAAGATCAAATTGGTGTTGGTCAATCTTAATATCAATGCCAATCCAACTGGGCGCATTAAGTACCTTTGCAAAATATTCTGGATACCCGTTTTTCCACCAACCCACACGCGTCTTATCCGGATAGTAAACACCCGCCACGTACGTACCCTGATGAGTGTCTCCAGAGTAGTGTTCTTCAAAATTTGCGCGTTGACCCATACGCCCATTGCCCAAACTAAAAATACTTTCCGAGATTCGATTAAAATGGGGATCAAACCCCTCTTCGATAATTTCCCACTCGTGGTATTTAAGATATTGCTTCATGCGAAAAATAAAGATGTAGTGTAAGTATAGTCAATGGTCAAAGGTCAATGTCGAACTGAATTATAGTGAATGCAAATTTTCTATCCGGAAATCAGCTGTGCTCTTAACAATAGCATCTGCCATCCCCAACTGATCAGCAGAGCCAACCCCCACACATTTCATACCTGCTGCCAGCGCTGCCTCCACCCCTGCTTCTGCATCTTCAAAAACCACACATTGGTTTGGCTCAATACCCAGTTTGGAAGCTGCCAATAAAAATATCTCGGGATCTGGTTTGCTGTGCGTAATCATGGTGCCGTCAACTACTGTATCGAACTGTGGCTTAATTTGAAGCAGACGCAAAACGGTCTCAGCATTTTTACTACTTGACGCAAGAGCAACTTTAAACCCTTGTTGGCGCAAAGTGCTTAGCATCTCTCGCACACCAGAAAATATTTCGTCCGGTTCAATTGCCTCAATGTACTCCACAAACCAGTTATTCTTTTTGGTCGCCAGCTCCTCTCTCTTTTCTATTGGCAATGATACGCCACCTATCTCCAAAATAATTTCAAGAGAGCGCATTCGGCTCACGCCTTTCAATCTCTCATTCTCTTTTTCTGTAAAAGAAATTCCCAGCTCTTTCGCCAGTCTTTGCCATGCCACAAAATGATAATGGGCGGTATCGACAATCACTCCATCCAGGTCAAATATTACAGCTTTTATCATTTTTAAACTATAAATTAAAAGAATTCAGAATATTGAAGTCAGAATTCAGAAGCTGAAGAGAAATCTAAATTCCGACTTCTAAATTCCATATTCAAAATCCTTTATTCCAATTCATGCGCGAATATAGCCCTGCTTAATTATTTGTTCCGTCTCTGCCTGAGATTTAAATACCGCAAACGTTTTCCCCTGCGTCCTAAGAGCTCCCAAAGCATTTCCATAACTCACAGCATTGAGGTAATCAGTCGGCTTGTGGAGTAGCCCAAAGCCGACACCGCCTGCAAAAGAATCGCCACAACCTGTTGTGTCAATCACCTGTTCGACTTTGATCGCAGGGACTAAATCTTCTTTGAATTTTCCCCTTTCTTTTCGATAGACCAAACAACCTCTGGAGTCTACTGTGATACATACACACTTGACACCCTGAGACAAGCAGTGTAAGGCAAATTTTCTTAGTTCTTCCCGATCGGGTTCTTCAGAAATTGAAAAATCCTGGCTTTCATATTCTTTCTTGAACCATGATGCCTGTGCTTCTTCCAGGTTCATTTTCAACACATCGATATAGGGAAGCCACTGATCGCGATCGATCCAGAACTTACGCTGGCGTTCGCCATTTGCGAGACAGGCAGTAGTCGGACCGTGGGCGTCAAAAATAATTATGCCTTTACTCCTTTTCTTTAAGTACTTCAGCGTGTCTAATGAAATTTCATAGTCGCTTATGGGTATGAACACAAATACTTTGCAATCCAAAAGATCTTTGAAGTCGGCTGGCATAATGGGATCCATGAATCCCGTTTGTCGCTCCAGTCGATTGTTGACATCCACAAAACGAAGACTAATTATATCTCCCTGATCATTCTTGGATGAAATGAATTTTGTATTGATCCCTTTATACCCTTTAAAAACCTCGCGCACATTATCCATATCTACTTTGCGCAAATGCGAGACCGGCACCACCTCCAATTTACCTCCTGCCATGGTCGACAACGCGATGACCGGATGTGTGACACAGCCCCACTTTTGGATTAAATCACCTTGGTGAGTAACAATGTGGTCGCGAGGGATAGGGCCTACGATGGCAATTTTTTTCATATCAAGCTGCGTTAGAATTCAAAATTCAAGGTTTAAAATTCAAAGTTGAAAGTTCAAAGTTCAAGTGGTTTAAACTGTCAAATAGGCTGCTCCAAAAACCCCCGCACTATCGCCCAATAATGGCTTTACGATGGGTGTATTTACCACGCCATTATTAAAAATATACTTCCGGGTTGACTCGATGCCATCTGTATAAATTTCATCAATGTTGCCCACGCCACCTCCAATAACGATTACATCCGGATCGATAATATTGATAATGACACTAATCGCCTTTCCAAAAAAGTGCGACATACGTTGAATTGTCTTGGTGGCGTTTTCGTCTCCCTTCTTATACAATTCATAAATCTCTTTGAGCCTAGTCTGTTGACCAGTTATCGAGTGATAATATCTTTCCAATGAAGGACCTGCTAATACTTTTTCCACGCAACCGCTCTTGCCGCAGTAACACGGGCCACCCGACTCATCTAAATAATTGTGACCCCATTCGCCTCCAATTCCATGTAATCCATTGATCACTCTTCCATCTACCACCAAGCCTCCACCCACACCTGTGCCCATGATTACTCCAAATACCACTTTCGCATCCGGGTATTTCTCTTTCACTACGCCCATTCGCGCTTCCGCCAAGGCAAAACAATTTGCATCGTTGGCAATAAAAATCTCCACGCCTAGTAATTTTTCCAGGTCACTTTTCATTGGTTGGAAATTCATACATTCAGAATTACAACCCTTCATCGTACCTAACTTTGGATCCAATGTGCCAGGGGTACCAATGCCCAACTTGGCCAGCCGATAGCCCATCTTGGTTTCCATCATGCCTACTAACTTTTCTATTTGAGCGAGAATATGCCGATATCCATATTCCGCACCAGTAGGTACTCGGTCACGAAAAAGTATTTCACCAAATCCGCCAGGCCCAAGTACTACTCCCTCTGCTTTTGTGCCTCCAAGGTCGATGCCCCATAGAATGTTTTTTCGGTCGCTCATAATTTGTAGATCGTTGCTTCCCACGGACGCAGACTTGAACTTTCATTGGCATAGTTGCCAATGAGTCTTTGTCCATTTAGCGGGATTGGAAAGGTACTATTCTCATTAGAAAAATGAAGAACTATCTGATATTTTTCTTTGCCCTCTTGGCGGTAGTAGGCAAATACCCGATCGTCTTTTGTTTCAATCGGTTCGTAAGTGCCATAGGTTAAAACAGGATGTGCCTTTCGCAACGAGGTCATTGACCTAAAATAGCTTAGGATGGAATGGGAGTCATTTGTTTGAGTCGCGACATTGATCCGAGATTTGTTCGGATTTAGATCCATCCATGGGTGGCCATTGGTGAACCCACCAAAAACACTATCGTCCCACTGCATTGGAGTGCGCGCGTTGTCTCGTCCGGAATAGTTGGCTAGCGAAAGAAATTGATCTTCTGACATTCCTCGCTTTTGGGCTTCACGCCATCCATTTTGAGTTTCTATGTCTTTGGAATCTGCGACCGCTTTTAGCTTGGTATTGGTCATTCCAATTTCATCGCCCTGAAAAATAAAAGGCGTGCCTCTCATTGATAATAACAGCGTTATCAGTAACGTGGATGATTCTCTCCAATAGTTGCTATCATCTCCCCATCTCGAGACCATTCGAGCAAAATCATGGTTGCCAAGAAATATACTTCCCCACCCGGTTTTGGCGAACGTATCGTCCCACGTCTTGAATACTTTCTTAAAATCGGTCATCGACCAGGGAATAGGGTCAAATCGGCCACCGGGTCCTTGGTCCATAAACATATGACCAAAATGAAAAATCATATTTAAACCCTTCCCCGGATCTAAGTAATCAAGCGCGTTTTGTGGGGTAATTCCCGGCCCTTCACCCACGGTCATTACATCTTTGTATTCATTGATGACTTTGGTTCTGACTTCTCCAATAAACTCTTGCAGTCGCGGACCATTTGAATAATACCTGCGAATGGTTTCATTAAAATCCGCTGTATCAGTAGGCGGAAAATCCGTTCGCTTTGAAATCGCAGAAATCACATCAAGTCGAAGGCCATCCACGCCTTTTTTCAACCAGTAGCGCATCAACTCGTGGATGTCCTTTCTCAAGGCGATGTTCTCCCAATTCAAATCGGGTTGCTTGACGGAGAAAAGGTGTAGGTAATACTCGCCTGTTTGATCATCCAATTGCCATGCATTGCCACCAAAGAAAGAAGGCCAGTTATTTGGTGGTTGCCCGTCTTTACCCTCTCTCCAAAAGTAGTAATCTCGATAAGGGTTAGACTTGGATTTTCTAGCCGCTTCAAACCAGGGGTGCTCGTCTGAAGAGTGATTAAGAACCAGGTCCATTATCAACTTCAAGCCGCGCTGGTGAAGTCCCTCCAAGAGCTCATCGAAATCTTGCATTGAGCCAAATTCGGGCTGAAGTGAATAATAGTCGCTGATGTCATATCCCCCGTCATCATTCGGAGACTTATAGATCGGATTCAGCCAAACCGCATCCACACCGAGCGATTGGATGTAATCCAACTTTGAGATAATTCCCTGAAGATCACCTACTCCATCCCCATTGCTGTCTTTAAAGCTTCTGGGATAGATTTGATAGACAATCGCTTCCTTCCACCACACTCGGCTAGTCATTTTCTTTCGCTTTTGGTGGATTAAGCCGTTCAGTATTCGGATGGAAGGTCCTCCAGGAATGCCAAAACTCCTGATACGAGGTAAGCACTTCAAGTTGACTTCCGGCATATTTTCCGGTTTCACATTGGCCCTTCCAATTCCATCGCGAGCCCGATTGCTGATCAATCAATACATTTAAACTGTGTGAAAAGAAGCAGAGTCGGCCTCAACTGCTAGTACTATCGGGCGACCGCTGATTTGGTCATTAATCACTCTCTGCTCGATTAACTCATTCCAATCATAAGCCTTCGCAAACAATCCCATCGGCACACCCACCACCCACGATTTATCTTTCCACGATAACGAATCACGACCCTCAAGACTCCCCTCCATTTTTCCTTCGTCATACTTTGCCAGTGTCTCATACTGATCTTTAAATTTTGGGTCGGGTTGAAGAATCAATGATTCCGGGTGCCTCAAAAGCCACGCTCGAAGTGTCATTTGCTGTGAAGTAATTTCGGTCAGCTGTGCTCCTTTCAATGGACCTATGATGGCCGTTCCGTTTACCTGCCGCCACCAACTTTTCGTAGAAGCATCCTCAAACATGGCGTTGAAATGATCCATGCCGACAAGCCTAAATGTTTCTGACTTGCCGTTGACCAATGGGCTAAACACACGGCCAGATCTGCATACCGTACAGTACGTAACCATTACCTCTTGGCCGCCCACCATATCTCTTACCTGGTGATGATAACCAATAATCTCGATCGGATACGCCCTCGACTGACCATTGATACTAATACCTATAACAAGCTGATTATCATTTATTTTACTACTATTTGCCTTCTGTAACAAAACAGACTCAGCTTGAAGGAACATTTTGTCTGCCAGAAACTGAAAATTGAATGCATAGCAGACAATAATCCAAAATGCCAGCATGGACGCGACCGTCCATTTGATGTAAACATTATCTCCAACTAAATAGAAAAATGCAGGGTAACCAATAATCAAAACACCAGCAATTCGAAGTAACCAGATGTAATTTTGAATGAAGTACGCAAGCGCAACTACCTCATCCACTTGACTTCCCGGAAAGGGCATGATGTAATAAACTCGGGCTACCTCCACACCGATTAAGAGAACGATGCCTACTAAAAACAAAAAGATCTTCATGGTTTGCTACTTGGTGAAAATTGAGTTGCCTGTAAAATTACCTTTTCTAGTCTTTCCCTTGCTATGTCCAGATCGCTCGATGACCAGTTGAAAAATGATTGAAACTCCAGGAACACCACTTCTTTAACTTTCTGAAGTCTGGGCAAGTCAAAATACAGCATACCGGTTCGCCTCACCAGAAAGTCTTCGGGGGTCAAAACCATCTCATACTCGAGGCAATGCCATAATTCAGCTTTCACCAAAGCAATATCGGTGTCCTTCTCCAAATTGGCCCTAAGACGGTCCAAGATCGTGTCGCATTGCTTACCATAGTTAGCAACCAGATAATTAACATGACCGGCAAGATTTAAAACTCTAAGCTGAATCAGTAAGTTTCCCTTATAATTCTTTACCTCGTCATAGTTTCTAAACTGAGCACCCGAAAAAGGAATTGACTCCGTAAAGCATTTGATTTTGATTTGAGGGAAACTGGTGGACACCACCCGATCGACAATTCGCTCCGCCATCTTTCGATAGCCTGTTAGCTTGCCACCCGCAATGGAGATCAAGCCGGTTTCTGATTCGAAAATTTCGTCCTTTCGGGAAAGCTCTGAGGCCGACTTACCGTCTTCATGAATTAATGGTCGCAGTCCGGCCCAACTAGATTCAATGTCATTGATCGTCAACTCGACCTTTGGAAAGGTGCGATTGGTTGCGTTGATAATATAAGTCACATCACCTAACGTTGTTAGCACGTCATCTTTACTCCCGTTATAGTTCGTGTCCGTGGTGCCAATGTAGGTCGTTCTTCCGCGAGGAATAGCAAAAATCATTCGACCATCGTCTACGTCAAAATAGATCGCCTGCTTGATAGGAAACTTGTTGTGGGGAACAACCACATGAACACCTTTTGTAAGATGTAGCCGCTTGTTCTTCTGCGAATGATTGAGCTCACGCAATTCATCGACCCATGGACCGGCCGCGTTTACGACCGTTGTTGCTTTTACGGTAAAAGTATGCCCAGTGAGCAGGTCAGTAACCCGAACTCCCGACACCTGGTTATCGGTATAAGTAAAGTCCGTTACCTGACAATAATTGGCGATCATCGCCCCTTTGCCGTTGGCTGTCTTAATTATCTCAATTGTTAGCCGAGCATCATCGGTTCTATACTCGGCATAGATTGCACCCCCTTTTACATCTTCCGGCTTTAGCAATGGCTCTGCACGGAGTGTTTGACCTCGTGTGAGCATCACCCTCTGATCTTGCTGCTTGACACCGGCCAGCCAGTCATAAATCTTGAGCCCCAAGGAAGCTAGCCAGTAACCCATCCCTCGTTTTTCATAAAGTGGCAGCAACATCTTCTCAGGTATAACCAGATGTGGCGCAAGTCGATGAACAATTGCGCGTTCGCTGCCCACTTCCTTCACCAACCCAAATTCCAATTGCTTGAGGTAACGCAAACCTCCATGTATCAATTTTGTAGAGCGACTACTGGTGCCAAACGCGAAGTCACTTTTTTCGATCAAAGCAACAGAAAGTCCGCGTGACGCTGCATCAAGTGCGATACCCGCTCCGGTAATGCCTCCGCCAATCACCACCAAATCCATCGATTCCGTAGCCATGTACCGAATCGACAATTCACGTGTTTTTGATGAAAACGTAAGGGGCATTGAAACTGTAAATCAAAAATTGTCTGGCCAAAAATGAGATTAAAAGACTGATTTTCTTTTGTTTGGAGATACATTTTTTAAGTTGAACTCTTTGTTTAATTTGGACACAAATTTCAAATTGCGCCATAGATGGAAATATTCTTAAAAGCCGATGCCTGGCTAGCTCTCATTACGCTTTGTTTTTTAGAAATTGTCTTGGGTATTGACAATATCATTTTCATCTCGATTGTATCCAACAAACTGCCTGAAGAACAGCGAAGCAGAGCCAGAAATATAGGTCTGTTTATGGCCATGTTTGTACGCATTGTATTCCTATTTCTTGCCAGATTGGCTCATCAAATTCCTGGGATTCCATGGAGATCATACGTTTAGCGGTCGCGATTTAATCCTCGGCTTTGGTGGTTTATTTCTTATTGCGAAAAGTACAATGGAGATAAACCACGAAATGGAGGGAGGCGAAGAGGTGGATGAAGAGGGTAGCAAGCCAAAAGTACCTAGTCTTAGCGCTACCATCTTTCAAATTATTTTACTTGACATCATCTTTTCCTTTGATTCCATTCTAACTGCTATCGGTATCGTAGATCAAGTGATCATCATGATTTTTGCAGTGATGATCTCCATTGGGGTAATGATGTTTTTCGCGGGAGCCATTAGCAAGTTTATTCAACAACATCCGTCCATGGAGGTACTCGCTTTAGGGTTTCTTATTTTGATCGGATTCATGTTATTTTTGGAGGCGTTGGAGTTTGTTGTTCCAAAAGAGTACATCTACTTCGCGGTAGCCTTTTCACTTCTTATTGAACTCACCAATATCAGGGTTAAAAAGAAACGGAATGCGAAGAAAAAACCGGTTGTGCTTCATAAACCGTTCAGTGAAAACGAGATTAATGACGCGGTCAAAGAGATGAACTGACGAATACTATCTGACCCTTGTATTATGACCGAACTACATCCTGATCCAGACCGGTACCCCATTGGAAAGTATAAACCTGCTGTAGCTTATACCTCTCAGGAAATCAATGATTTTATTTCGAGGATAGAAGCGTTGCCGGAAAAACTCACGGACTCGGTGATAAATCTAAGTGACAACCAATTAGATACGCCCTATCGGGAAGGAGGATGGACAATTCGACAAGTGGTTCACCATGTCGCAGATAGCCACATGAATGCCTATATCAGAATCAAGTGGACATTAACCGAAGATTCTCCAGTAATCAAAGCCTACGATGAAAAAGGCTGGGCCGAAACACCAGAAACAAAATTACCCATTGCTATTTCCTTAAACCTAATTCACGCATTGCATGTAAAGTTTGTGGCGTTGGCAAAACGAATTCCCCAGAAAGACTTGAGTAGATCCTTTGTTCACCCAGACACAAAAAAGGAAATAAGACTAGGGCAGCTCCTCGGCATGTATGCCTGGCATGGAGATCACCATTTGGCACATGTGACCACACTGAAAGCAAAACAAGGCTGGTCATAAATGATCAACAACGGAGAGGCAGCTTAACATCCATGGAAAATTATGTACGTCCCCTATTCCTCTCAAATCGTCATCTTGAAACAATTTACCCTTCGCTTTTTCGTAAAGTCGAATTGCAATCCTATCAACGGGAGCGAATCGAAACACTGGATAAAGACTTCTTGGATTTAGACTTTCTACGGCAAGGCGCATCCCACCTAGTGATCATTTCACATGGCTTAGAAGGCAATACAGAAAGGGCCTATATCAAGGGGATGGCGAAAGCATTTTTTGAGAAAAGCTTTGATGTATTGGCTTGGAACTACAGAGGCTGTAGTGGAGAAATGAATCGGCAGCCTCGCTTTTATCACAGTGGAGCTACCGAAGATCTAAAGACGGTTATCGATAAAGTCTACCCGATCTACCAATCCATCTCGCTGATCGGCTTTAGCCTTGGTGGCAATCTGACATTGAAATTTTTAGGCGAAAGCGGGGCGACCTACAAAAAGATAACTACAGCTGTTGTCTTTTCGGTGCCCCTGGATTTGCACACGAGTTGCTTAGAAATTATGAAGCCCTACAACTGGATTTATCATCAGCGATTCCTAAAAAGTCTAAAAACGAAAGTACTTCAGAAGTCAAGCCAACAGCCGACTATCCGAGTCGATCGTCTTAACAGTGTCAAAACACTGATGGAATTTGATGATCACTTCACAGCCCCCATTCACGGATTTGCCAATGCGATTGACTACTATACACGAAGTAGCTCCATTCATTTCGTGGAAGCTATTCAAACAAAAACATTGATCGTCAACGCAAAAAATGACCCGTTCCTCAGTCATGAATGCTTTCCTGATCTGAAAGAGCATACATTTGTAAGAACTGAGAACCCGCTTCACGGTGGTCACGTAGGTTTTGCTCATTTTGGAGGAAACGGACTATACTGGTCAGAATTGCGGGCCTTGGATTTTATTATCACAACATGATCGAACGATTTTCTGTAGGGGTTTCTGCCGGCCGATTAGCTTCGCGCTATAAGACTGAAGAGCCAACTTTCCTTCCAAGATACAATGGTGCGCCTTCGCAACTTTTTCCTGTGCTAACTAACGAAAGCCCACAGGGTTTCTCCTATTTCTATTGGGGCGTTGCTCCCCAATGGGCAAAGAACAAGTCAATAGCCGAGCGACTGATCAATGTGCGTGCCGAACAAATCATTGAAAAACCAGTGTTGGCAAAGAGTCTGAAAAAATACCGATGCGTTATTCCCGCGGATGGCTTTTATGCCTGGAAAAAAGTAGGAAAGAAGATAATGATCCCATGGCGATTTGTCCTTCCTTCAAAAGAACTATTTTCGATGGCCGGAATATGGGAAGAATACGAAGAAGATGGTGATGCATTCCACACCTTTACGATTATCACTACTTTGGCTAAAGGGCTATCAGCTACCGTTTCTGACAGGCAACCACTAGTTCTTTCCAAGGAAGACGAAGCAATTTGGCTGAAAAATGACACAGGGGAGTCAGAACTTCTTGCCCTTTTGAAGCGTGCAAATGGAATAGACTTTGATGGCTTTACAGTATCACCACAACTGAATTCGATTCAGTTTGATCGGCCTTCATTGTTATTGCCCGTTCCCGCTGCCGATCAGTTCGGTAATTTGACTTTGTTCGATTAAGTTCATTCGGGGTTTTTGCACATCCTATTTTCTCATTGCGCCAGCTTGAAAAAAATCGGAATCACCATTCTCTGTTTAACTGGTTTACCACGTTGACGACCAGGCGTCCATGGTGGTGCACTTTTTAAAATCCGAATCGCCTCTTCTTCCAAACCAGCACCCAAACTATTCACTGTAGTAACATCGGTAATGTTTCCATCCTTGTCCACCACAAACTGAACGTAAATTTTTCCCTCTACACCCATTCTGCGAGCAGGCGCAGGATACCGGAGATTTTCGGAAACATATTTATAAAATCCGGCCATTCCATTTTTTGGTACTGCCGTTTGCTCCACAACCAAGAAAATCTTATCTGTCTCCTCTTCAATTACTTTGGGGAGTTCCACTGGTATATATTCTTGAACCTTTGTCTCCGTAGTGACTTCCACATCCAGGTCAAATTGTATTTCTTGTTTGATCTCCTCCTCATCAGGAACAACTACAAATGTTGGTTGCTGAACAACAGGAGCTGGTGGTGATTTGATCTCTGTTGGTGGTACTTCTGCCAGCGGCTCAAACACATTTGTTGTGCGTACCACTTCAATCTTCTCGTCACGATCCGAAGTTTTCCATTCGAATGCCAGAACCATTAACAACATGGTAATAAGCAGGCTAAAACTGAACAAGGTGCCATGCCACCGATTGATATCTGCCCGCAAACTCTTCTTGGCTTCCATATAGTAATTTGTTTTTCTTTAACTTGTTTTTCTTTGACGAATGTCTGATTTAATGGCTGATTGATTTATGACATCTAGCTCGTCACAAAATGATTTTTATCAGTACATGATGACTCGATTTCAATCAGAAACATACAATCATATCGAACCGTGACAAACATCATCCCCGAAATACACAACAATCGGCAATTTTACCAGTCATTAAACTCCAGCCAAAATGAATGCTATTTCAAAATTGAGTATCGGCCAAGTCAATAGTATGGTTCTATTAAGATTATTAATCGGTTGGCACTTCCTGTACGAAGGAGTTATAAAAGTGTACAGCACTACCTGGACAGCCAAAGGATACCTGCTAAGCGCCAGTTTTTTTCAACCCTTTTTTCAGTGGCTTGCCAGTGAATCTATCTTGCCGGCCGTTGATGTACTCAATATTTTCATTTTACTGGTTGTTGGTGCAAGCCTATTAATTGGATTCCGTACAAAATGGGCCTGTCTTGCCGGCATTGGTTTACTACTATTGTATTATTTGGCTCACCCTGCATTCCCTTGGCTTCCGCAGGGTCCAAGTGAGGGCAGTTATTGGTTGGTCAACAAAAATTTAATTGAAGCAGCTGCCCTGTTGGTACTCGCCCTATTTCCCACAGAAAAACGATTTGGTATCGAACGAATGTTCAAGACAAAGAAATAGTATACCCGACTGTCATTTTAAAAAAAACTAAATATGTCAACAAAACAAAATATCTTTCAAACATTGACGCGCAGAGACTGGCTGAAGTCATTAGGGGGCCTTTCTTTATTTGGCGCAGTATGGAGTGCAGGTGCTTCTTTTAGTACCAAAGCAAAAAGAGAGCGAAATATTCTCCTACAAACATTAAATATCAAGGCCTCTGCTCCCCCACCTACTGCAACCATGGAGGGTTCGCCATTGCGAATTGGGATAATTGGATTTGGAGGAAGAGGTGAACATTTGGTGAGATCGCTTGGATACGCCACTACTGAATGGCTAGAGGAAATGAGCCGCGCAGAAAAAGAGAATCCGGCAGACACTCGTCTCAAAGAGTTTAAAGATCAAGAGAATTTGAATATCAGATTAACTGGAGTATGCGATGTGTTTGATGTTCATGCCAACAAGGCATTACAGTCGTTTAACGGTAATGGAAATACATGTAAGCGGTATCGAACCGCTACCGAGATGATCAACAGCGGAGAAGTTGATGCGGTTGTCATTGCTACTCCCGATCATTGGCATGCGCCAATTTCCATTGAAGCAATCCAGGCGGGTGTTCACGTATATGTCGAAAAACCAATGACACATACGATCGAAGAAACATATGCACTCCGAAACGCAGTTTTAGAAAATCCAAAAGTGGTGTTTGCGTTAGGTCATCAACACCGGCAAACGCAAAGCTTTTTGACCGCCCAGGATGCCATTGCAAAAAATGTGTTAGGGCATATCTCATTAGTAATGACAGCCACCAACCGCAATGATGACAATGGTGCGTGGCAATATGATATTCACCCTGATGCAAACACAAAGACAATTGACTGGGAACTTTTTTTAGGCAATGCCCCAAAAATACCCTTCAATGCCGAACACTTTTTCAGATGGAGAAAATGGTGGGCCTATGGATCTGGGTTATCAGGTGATTTGATGACGCATGACTACGACCGTATCAACTGCATTTTAAAAATGGGTATCCCAAAATTCGTAACAGCGTCAGGCGGAATCTATACACACCGTGACGGCAGAAATGTACCTGACGTTATGCAAATCAATATGGAGTTTCCTGATTTCAAGACTGGAACTTCTCAGGAGATTGGGAAAGAGCAGGGGATGACCTTTGTGTACAGTGCTACACTGGGTAATCAACTAGATCGCGGCACGGTTCTAATGGGCCATGATGGATCTATGGAGTTGGGCAATGCGGTAACCATCTTTGCTGACAGTGGTTCTACACGGTACAAAAAGATGATCGAAGAAAAACAGATTGATCCCTATGTACCCATCTTTCAATATGACCCAAGTGTAAATGGTGTTGATGCCGTTACCTCAGCCACTGCAAAGTATTTTGCCAACAAAGGTCTTCTGTGGACATATCGTGATGGCAAACGAGTAGACTCAACATTTCTACATCTGCGCGAATGGATAAGCTGTATCCGAAACGGTGGGAAACCAAGTTGCGGAATTCAAGAAGGTTTCGAGGAGGCCATTACCGCACATATGGGCGGTTTGTCGTATAAGATTGGGCGTAAAATTGAATGGGATAATGAAGTCCAAAAGATCATTGCACTTCCCGGAGAAGACCTGGATGCCATCCTACTCGACAACAAAGTTTAAGAGAGTTGACTCTGCCTATATAGTGAATTTGGATGCTTTAACTACAAAGCAAATTCATCCAAGTGCAGGTAGAAAAAAACAGTTGTCGATCTGATTTAGGTGAAGATAAAAGCTGCCGCTAGACATAGCAAAATCATGACAGTCATCCAAGACAATTCCCCTGAGCATATTTTCAAAGGCAAGATCATGGGGATTAGGCGAATTCAATCAAGCGGATTTAGGATTCTATTGCCGAGCTATACCAGCCCCGCAAAACCCATAAAGGCCATTGACAAAATACTAGCGGTAATAAGGGCGGCCGGAATGCCTTCCATGTATTCAGGCAAGTCTGCATCATCTAGCTGTTCACGAATACTCGAAAAAAGTGCGATCGCCAGTGTAAACCCTACTGAATTACCAATGGCAAACACTACGCTTTGCAAAAGATTGAAATTATTCTGAATGACTAAAATCGCAACGCCTAATATCGTGCAATTAGTCGTGATCAATGGAAGGTATACCCCGAGTGCCTGGTATAGATCGGGGCTTACTTTCTTAAGAATAATCTCCACTACCTGCACCAAAAATGCAATAACTAAAATATAGGTGACTGTTTGCATATAAGCGATCCCCAGCGGTAACAGGATGTAGTGTTGCACCAGATACGTCATAATAGTGGAAAGCGTCATCACAAATACAACAGCCGCACCCATGCCCACGGCCGTGGAAGTGTTTTTAGAAACACCCAGGAAAGGGCAGATTCCTAAAAACTTGGCCAGCACAATGTTATTAATGAAAATAGTGGAGATAATGATGATGAGGTATTGCATATAAATGAATTAATGGCTCTTTATATTTTCTCTATTCTTTAACCACTTCATGGTGGCGATGATAAAACCTAAGGTGATAAAAGCGCCAGGCGCCAAAACAAAAATTAAAATACCATCGGCATCTACTAATTTGTAACCAAAGACCGAAAGACTGCCCAAGAGTTCGCGGATCGTGCCGAGTAGCAACAATGCAAACGTAAATCCAACTCCCATGCCTAGCCCATCAATCATGCTGGCTACTGCCGTATTGCGCGAAGCAAAGGCCTCTGCCCTACCGAGTACGATGCAATTCACCACAATCAACGGGATAAACAATCCCAGCTGTTCATTTAACGCAGGTGTATAGGCTGCCATCAAGAGCTGCACTACGGTAACAAACGCAGCAATGATAACGATGAAGGCAGGGATACGCACTTTGTCGGGTATTACATTTTTCACCAATGCAATAGCCAGATTAGACATCACCAGCACAAATGCAGTAGCAGCTCCCATGCCTAGCCCATTCACCGCAGAGGATGTAACACCTAATGTAGGGCAACACCCAAGCAATAGGACAAAGACTGGATTTTCTTTGATGATCCCTTTGAAAAAATTCTCTTTCAAACTAATTGGCTGCTCCATTAACGGTTGATTTTTTGAATGTTTCGTGGGCTGTTTGTACTGCTCCTGAAAATGCCCTTGTAGTTATGGTAGCTCCTGTTATGGCGTCCACATCGCCACCGTCTTTTTTCACCGTTAGCTTTGTGGTAGCTGGATTACGTCCCATGAATTGTTGAAGAAATTTTGGGGTGGTCATTTTCGAACCTAGCCCGGGCGTTTCTTTATGCTCAATCACAAAAATATTCTGAATGTCACCCTTCACGTTAAAACCAACCATCAACCAAATGTCACCGCTATATCCTTTTGAAGATTTTGTTTTGATGGCTCCACCTATCAACTCGCCTTTCTTTTTCACTGGAAAAAATTCAAGACTGTCCTTGCCATCGGGTGTGGGCAAGCGATAACTTTCTAACACGGGATTATTGTCGTAGCCGCTCACCACGGATTCAATGGCTTTCAATTGCTTGGCCATCTGCGCTTCTGCGATCGGCCCTTTCGTCCATTCATACACATAACCGAGAGAGAGAGACGCCACCAATGTAACGATGGTCAATGTGATCACTAAGTTTAGGAAAGATGATTTTGCAGCTGCCATCGCTAGTGCATTACGGTTTCAAGTTCTTTATCCTTGGCACGTTTCGCTCCGTATCGGGGTTCCTTTGCAAACCGGTTAATCAACGGTACAAAAGCGTTCATAATCAAGATCGCAAACGATACCCCTTCCGGATAGTTGCCAAACAAACGAATCAGTACCGTGAGTAATCCAATACCAAAACCAAAAATGAGCATTCCCCGATGGGTGAAAGGAGACGTCACATAATCTGTAGCCATAAACACCGCGCCCAACATGACTCCGCCCGTAAGAATATGAAAAAGAGGTGTAGCATACTTGTTGGGATCGCTCAACCAGAAAATTCCTGTCAATACAAAAATGGTGACCAGCATGGATACCGGAATATGCCAGGTGATTATTTTTTTATACAACATGTAACCCAACCCCAACAATAATGCGAAGGCTGACATTTCTCCTATTGATCCGCTCTGCAGGCCAAAAAAGAAATCAAAATAGGAAGGCATTTTAGCCATCAATACATCTACTGATTCGCCTGCGCGAAGTCCTTCCTTGAGTACACCCAACGGTGTTGCGCTAGTTACAGCATCGAGTGATAGTGTTGCTTTAGCGATTGGCCAAGAAGTCATCTGCACCGGAAACGACAACAATAAAAACACACGTCCAACCAAAGCCGGATTGAAGGGATTATTTCCAAGGCCACCGAAACTCATCTTTCCAATACCAATGGATACCGCGCTTCCAATCAAGATAATATGCCACGGCAAATTAGAAGGCACATTAAATGCCAATAGTATGCCTGTGATCACAGCCGAGCCATCGTAGATGGACGCAGACTTTTTTAATAGGTAGCGCGCAATAAGATATTCAATGGCTACACAAAAAAACACGGAGAGCGTGGTGACGTACAAAGCGCCAAGCCCAAAATTGTAGATGGAAAATAGAAATGCCGGCACCATGGCAATGATGACCGCCCGCATAATTTGCGGCACTGTTAGTTCAGTGTGAATATGGGGAGAAGGAGATACGGTGAGCAATCCAGTACTCATGGTTTCTTTTGTTTTTTCAATTGTGTTTTACCCAATCGTATGTAGTCCAATATCGGCCGATTGGAGGGACATACAAATGAACAAGACCCACACTCTATACAATCAACAATATGTTCTTCCTTCGCGCGTGAGTGATTTCCTTTTTTTGCCAATAACAACAAGCGGTAGGGTTCAAGCCCCATCGGGCAGGCTTCTATACATTTTCCACAATGCACGCAGTTGTACACTTCTTCGCGCATCGAATCTTCCTTAGGTATGAGCAAAATACCGGAGGTACCTTTCGCCACCGGTACATCTAAATCAGCAATGGAGCAATGGCTTTGCCCATCATGGGCCCGCCACTTACAATCTTACCCGTATCTTCAGGCACGCCACCCGCAGCAATCAATACATCTATTACAGGCGTTCCAATTCGCACTAAAAAATTAGAAGGTTGCTTGACCGACTTACCCGTAACTGTTACAACTCTTTCAATTAATGGTTTGTTTTTTTGAACAGCCTGATAGATGGCATACGTAGTGCCCACATTGTGAACGATGACGCCTACATCTGAAGGCAAGCCACCGGAAGGAACTTCGCGATTCAATAGCGCCTGAATCAATTGTTTCTCTCCTCCTTGCGGATACTGCACTTCCAGTGCCTCCACTGAAATTCCAGGTTCTGTTACCAATAGCTTCTCAAAAATTTCGATGGCGTCCGCTTTATTATCCTCAATGCCGATGATCGCCTTTTCCACGCCCAACGCCTTCATCAATACTTTAACACCAACAACTATTTCTTTGGGTCGCTCCACCATCAGTCGATGATCGGCTGTAAGGAACGGTTCGCACTCAACACCATTAATAATCAAATGATCCACGTGCTTTCCTTCCGGCACGCTCAATTTTACGTGAGAGGGGAAGGCTGCCCCACCCATACCTACTACACCGGACTCCATGATCCTCGCCACAATTTCTTTGGGTGATAGTTTTATTTCTTCGATGAGTGAATCAGTGCGATCAATATTTTCTACCCACTCATCGCCCTTCACACGAATAGAAATGGCTGTATGTTTAAAACCGGTACTATCCATCACTTCTTCTATGATGCCTACTTTTCCGGAAACGGAAGAATGGATATTGGAAGAAACGAACCCTTCATGCGTGGCAATAATTTGCCCGGCCTTCACCGCATCTCCTCGTTGCACGATGATCTTTGCAGGTGCTCCAATATGTTGAGTAATGGGGATGATCACCATCTTGGGCAACTCCAGCGGAGTAATTGGCGTATGTGCCGATAACTTATTATCATCCGGGTGCACCCCTCCGATGCTAAACGTTTTATGCTTGTGGAGGCTCATTGTTACTTTGTTGGGCTCCTAATTTTTCTGCTTCTCTTTTTTTACGAGCACGTTCTTCATGCTTCTGCCGTTGTTCGTCACCTTGCTGTAACTTCTCAGGCGTTACGTTGGCCGTGATAATGTTGTGTACATCGCAGGTTCCTACACATTCCATACACAGCTTGCATTTCTCCGGATCGATATGAGCCAAGTTGTTGACCATACTGATGGCATCGTAACGACAGGATTCAAAACATTTGGAACAACCTGAGCATGCGACTGCACATTCTTTGCGGGCAGTACTGCCTTTTTCCTCGTTGAGGCAAGCCACATATACGCGTTGATTTTTCTTTCCTTTCGGCCACAGTTCTAAAATATCTTTAGGGCATTCTTTCACACAAGCATTGCAAGCAGTGCATTTGTCTTCAACAATTACAGGCAAACCGGTCTTCTCATCCATGTACATGGCATCAAAGTCACACACATCTACACAGTCGCCATGGCCTAGGCAGCCATAGGCGCAGCCAGTATCGCCACTGTACAGATTAGCTTCTATCTTACAAGAACTTGTGCCATTGTACACACTTGTTTTCTTTCGATACTCAAAAGAACCCGAACAACGCACCACTGCGATGTAGGGATCTTTTTCAACCGCTTGCACGCCAAGGATATCGGCCACGCGTTTCATTACTGAGTTACCTCCAACCGGACAATGTAAATTAGAAAGATCTCCGGCATTGACGACCGCTACGGCAAATGCATGGCATCCGGGCTGACCACAACCGCCACAATTGGTGTTGGGCAACACACTTTCAACATTGCTGATGCGTGGATCTTCTTGAACAGCAAACTTTTTGGAAACGAAATAGATCACCACAGCTGCAATTATCCCAATCGCTGTGAGACTTATTACGGTATAAATAATTTCGGTACTCATGCTTTTTTAACAATATTCACTCGACACTGAGTGGCCAGTTGTTTGCGAAACAAAAAAAGAAACAGAAAGTACGGAACCAAACTCCCCAACGAGATCGTACCAGCTATCGACTCCGCATATCCCATTTGCAAAAAACCAATCAACACCCCAACGAGTAACAGAAAAGGTAGGAGGTACAAGAGAATCAAGCCCAAATAAGCAGAGGTTGGATTGATTCTAATAAGCACCTCTTCACCTATTTGGAATAATGCATTTTTCATAGTCACTTCTAATTCCTTTGATTTACTATCGCCAAGCATGCATAGACTATTATGACAAGCGGAGCAACCACTGTTCCCAACAATCGTCACTTTCATCTTGCCATTTGTAGTGGCAATGACTAAACCAGATTGTTCAATATAATCAGCACGATTACTCATGCGACAACTGTTTTTTTCTTGTAGCGTTTTCTTACTGGATATTTTTCCAAAAGCAATATGCTTGTTTGCACTATTTCTCCCATGCTTTGGCAGGAAACAAAACCAGTATCTTGATATAGTTCTGCCAATTCAGTCTTCAGTTGGGTTAAATGTTCGGGAGTTGACAACGTATCCTTCGTCATGGCCGACAGAAGTGTTTCCAACTGAGGCTGAGAGGCTTTCACTCGATTACTCAAGCGCATCCGTTCTTCACGCTGGTATTGCAATTCCAAAACGGGTGACATACTCTTAAACCCAAGGTTGATAATCGGGTTATTCTCTTTGAAGTATTGTGGCATGTAAATCTTACAACTTCCCTCAAAGCATTCTTGGTCGAAATCAATAGCGCGTAATCGAAAATGCAACTCATCGAAATCGGGGATAATTTCAACCACAAAATTATCTCTCCGCATATCTCCTAACAATTGCACTAAACTGCGTTCATTAAACTTTACAAACTCTTTCGCAATACGAAGCGGGTTATAGTCGTGATGTTCCGTGAGGTAATGCTTGATAAAAGTATCTCCCGGAATACCTTGTATGTGTTCTTCTATGAAGGTATCGCCTTTGATGAGGTAGTTTATTTTATTGGGAGACAGCAAGTGCTCTAATTCCATCCCATAAACGCGGGATGCATCTGCTTGTTTAATATAAAAATAGTCGAACAAATCGTTGAGCCGGTTCACTATCCGCACCCTAACAGGGTGTGTATTGGCATACAGGCAGTAATCTACCCGATCGATGTATAAATGTTCGATCACCGACATATCACCACCCACTTTCAGCAAAGCATAAATCTTTCTCAGCGACTCGTGAATAAACTGCCGGTCAGACTCAGAATAGATGAGTGTCTCCCAAAGGGTATCCTCGCCCTTTCTGTCGAAGAAGGTGATCGAACTATTATAGTGTAGTAAGTCAGTGTATCCGATTGGCACATCAATTTCACGTTGTGTCTTTTGCAAGTAATTTCGCAAGGGAACACTAACTGGAAAGAGCGGCTTCTTAAATCGGATATCTGCCATTTACTTTATTTGTTAAAACTCGCTTTTCAACTGTGCAGCCCATTTTTCAATACGCCCAGCAGTTAAATCTTTCTGGTTGTCCTCATCGATCGCCAAGCCCAAAAATTTTCCATTGATCACCGCCTTAGATGCTTCAAAGTTGTAGCCATCGGTAGGCCAAGCTCCCACGAAGGTGGCACCCATGTCTTTAATTCGCCCGTAAATAATGCCCGGTGCATCCAAGAATGTGTCCGGATATCCATCTGCATCACCACATCCCTGAAAGGCAACTTTCTTTCCTGTGAAGTCAACGTCATCCAACTCGTCAATAAAAGCATCCCAATCTTCTTGCAGTTGCCCGATCTCCCAGGTGGGACATGCTAATATCAAGTTTGAATAAGGTTGAAGATCATCCGCAGTTGCTGAATTGACGTTATGCAGCACCACTTCTGGCTCACCACCAAGAGCTTTTTGAATTTGTGCTACTACTCTTTCTGTGTTGCCTTCGGTAGAACCGAAGAAGATTCCAATTTTTGCCATTGTTACTTTTTTAGAGTTATATAATCATTTTAAGTTGTTCTTCTAAATTTCTTCCCGATCATCTTTTAGCTCACCGTGCTTGGGGTGATATTGCATGAAAATCTCAGATCGCATCAGAATGTCAACATACTGCGCGCGCTTGTAAGCAAACGGATCGAACATATTCTCTTTCGACAACTTGCCTCTAAACTCTTGGATAGAAGGGTATTTTTTCTTCTCCATCCACTTGGTCATTTCGGCCAGCATTGTTTCAATGTGTGGAATGCCTTTCTTGTAAATGGCACTAACCACTTGTACCGCATCGGCACCCGCCAATAACATCTTAATCACATCGAAGCCTGAAAAAATACCTGTATTAGCAATGATACTTGCATCGATCTTACTATAGAGTAATCCGGCATAACGCAATGCCAAACGGCTGTCGTTTTCACTACTGAAGTTATATGGATAGTGATGTATCTCTTTGTCCACGTCAATGTCGGGCTGGAACAGACGATTAAACAAAACAACGCCCGAAGCACCTGCTTTATCCATTTTCGAAATTACCGAAAGTGAATTAGTATAGAAAGGACTCAGTTTAACAATGACAGGAATGCGAATAGCTTTGTGAACATTTCTCAATATCTCAATTTGCTCATTGACAAGATGCGCCCCATCCGTCTCAAACCCAATTTCACTGGTATAAAAATTCAACTCCAATGCATCAATTCCCGTCTCTGCCATTTTCTGTGCATATTCCACCCAAGTGTCGCGATACACACAATTGAGGCTTCCTATCAATGGAATAGATACGGATCTTCTAGCTTGACGTAGGCGTAATAAGTGTTCGGCAGGTCCTCCATGTTTTAGTGAGGGAAAGAACGAATCATGTTCAGCATCCCAGTTACTAAACGTATCCTGGGCATTCTCCATGTCCAACGACTCCAATTGAATCTGTTCTTCAAAAAGGGATTTGTAAACTATTGCAGCTGCACCCGCCTTTTCAAGCTTCACTAAATTGTCTAGATCGGCAACCAGATTGCTCGCTCCTACCACAATTGGGTTCTTGAGGGTGAGCCCACAGTATTTTGTTGTTAGATCAACCATATACAAAGAGTTTAAAGGTTAAATTTCAGATAAGTGCTTGATGTCTTTGAATCGTTGTTCATTATCTTTCTGCGCCAACTCCTCCAACCTCAACGCCTCTTCAGGGTTAGAAAGGTTTAGTGTTTTGTACCGTAATTCTTCTTCCAGATAATTCTTGAATGACACTGCATCTTCGGTTACGGGCACGTCCCAGATAAAAGGGTTCTTTCCTTCGGCACGCAAATCCGGATTGAAGCGATACATGGGCCAGTAACCACTTTTGCTGGCTTTCTCAGATTGTTTTTTGGTCAATCTCATATCATATCCATGCGCAATGCAAGGCGAGTAAGCGATAATGATAGATGGTCCGTTGTGCTTCTCGGCTTCTACAAATGCAAGTGCTGTTTTCTCTCTATCCATCCCCATATTCACCACCGCCACGTAAGCCTTGCCATAGGTTGTCATCATCAAACCTAGATTTTTCTTGCTCAGTTTTTTTCCGTCTGAGGCAAACTTGGCAACGGCTCCACGTGGTGTGGCTTTTGATGCCTGGCCTCCCGTGTTGGAATAGACCTCTGTATCCATGACCAACACATTCACATTTTTGTTGGAAGACATTACGTGATCTAAACCACCAAAACCAATATCATAGGCCCAACCATCACCACCGAATATCCAAACACTCTTTTCGACAAAATAGTCTTGCAACTCAATTACTTTGTCAAGTAAAATGCGCAACTCCTTTTTGCCAGAACTTCTTTTATGTTCTTCTGCCAACAACTGCCGAATGGTATCCGCGTGGTTACGTGCCTCACGCGTTACCGCATCGAAAAGTATCAATCCTTTTTCAAGCGCAGCGCGCAAAGGGGCGTTGTTCAACAACGGCATCAATGCCTGCACGTTCGTCTTCAGTTGCTTTCTGTTTGCATCCACCGCCAACCTCATACCAAAACCAAACTCTGCGTTGTCCTCAAACAATGAATTGGCCCAGGCAGGCCCTTTGCCTTTACTGTCTTTCGTATAAGGTGTTGTGGGGAATGTACCTCCATAAATTGATGTACAGCCAGTAGCGTTTGCGATCATCATTCGATCGCCAAATAATTGCGTAGCTAAATGAATATAAGGAACCTCTCCACAACCGGAGCAACTTGGCGCATACTCAATATATGGTTCAGCGATATAAGGCTCTTGCACAAATGGGAGTTTCTCAATCCAAGTGGCAGCATTGCCAGCTACGCCTCTGTATTCAAGTTTCTTAGTACCAGTGGGCACTGCCCCATTGAGCGGCATCCTCGAAACGGGAATCGTGTCGCCTTTCAATCTTAGAATCGGGTCAATAACATGATCGGCAAAATCACTCAGCAAATTTTTCTGATTCCGTAGGGATCGGCACTTGCACGATGGCCTCGCAAGTGACATCGATAGCTTTCCAGTTCATTTCAACAATCTCTGGTCCTTTTCTCGCGAATTGCTTTTCTACATATTTTTTAATCAGAGCTATCGCTTCCGCCTCCGGCACCACACCCGACACTTTAAAGAAAGCCGTTTGCATCACGGAATTGATTCTTCCGCCCAATCCAACACTCTTGGCAATTTTAGAAGCATCGATCGCATACACTTTTATTTTCTTTTTCCAGATCGTCTCCTGCATGGCGCGGGTAAAGAGCCTGAAAATATTTTCCGGTTTCTGACTACTATTAATCAGGAAAGTTCCTCCGGTTGAAATCCCTTCAAGGATATCATATTGACCAATGTATTGTGGGCGAGGTATTCCGATTGAATCGGCTGTTTGCCAAAGCGCAAATGCGACACAGTATACCCTCCTGACTTGTTAGAGTCGTATTGAAAATAGCCCTGCACAAACAGGTCAGTACTTTCACCTATAATCTTGATGGCATTTTTGTTTGCACTGACCGTTCCATCTGATCCGTACCCCCAGAACTTGCAACGAACAATACCCTCTTGCTCTGTATCAATTTCTTCTTTCACCGTAATGGACTTCTTGGTCACATCATCATTGATACCGACCGTAAAGCCATGCCATCCGTTTGCTTCTACGTGATCGAACACCGCCTTTACCATGGACGGAGTGAATTCTTTCGAAGACAATCCGTAGCGGCCGCCAATAATCTGAATGTCTTGTCGTGTGCGGAGTGCAGCCACTACATCTAAGAATAGTGGCTCGCCCAATGCACCCGGTTCTTTGGTGCGGTCAAGCACAACTATTTTTTTTACGCTTGCTGGGATTACGCTCAGAAAATCTTCGATTTTAAGAGATAGTTAATCGTCTCTTCAATGGTTTCAATCGAAGAGCCCATGGAGATGATAATTTTTGTTGCCTTTTGGTCACCTACATATTCATACAGTTTGTATTTGCGTCCTGTTTTCTTTTCGAATAATTCCATGTACTTCTTCACGATACCTGGGCAAGCATCATAATATTTATTCACTGTTTCTCTACCTTGAAAATAAACATCAGGGTTTTGAGCACCTACCTTACACATCGGGTCCTCCGGCTTCAAGGCTAGTTTGCGAAACTCTTCAACATATTTCATATCGAGCATTTCGCGGAGCGTCTCGTACTCAATCGGAACAATTTTTTGAATGGAATGTGAAGTCCGAAAGCCATCGAAGAAATGGAGAAACGGAATGCGCGCCTCCAACGTGGAAAGATGTGCAACTACAGCCAGGTCTTGTGCTTCCTGCACGTTGCCCGAAGAGAGCATCGCGAATCCAGTGCCTCGGGTGGCCATCACATCTGAGTGGTCTCCAAAAATCGACAACGCCTGGCATGCCAGTGAGCGAGCGGAAACGTGAAAAACGGTAGGAATCATCTCGCCTGCAATCTTGAACATGTTGGGTACCATCAGCATCAAACCTTGAGATGCCGTGAATGTAGTTGCCATCGCCCCCCCGGTAAGGGCACCATGAATGGCACCTGCTGCTCCGCCTTCGGATTGCATTTGGACAACATCTACGCTTTCTCCAAAAATGTTTTTTCTTCCTTCTGCCGACCACGCATCTGCTTTCTCGCCCATGTCGGACGAAGGCGTAATCGGATAAATTGCTGCTACTTCGCTAAAACCATAGGCAATATTGGCTACGGCCGAGTTTCCATCAGTATTAATATAGGTAGGTTTATTTTTCATCAGGTCAGCTTTTAGCATTTGTTTAATGCTGGAAAATTAGCCGAACTAGTAACTTCGCCCACTGCCTTTTGTCAGGAGCTTTTATGATTTATGTCAAGAACATAGGAGTAGAAAAAGGCGTACGTTATTCCTGACTTGCAAGAAAAACTGCTCTCGTTTCTAAATCTTAATTACTTTTTTCGCGGTGTATTAATCGACTGTATCAGTTTCGCCACTAATCCAGTCCAACCCGTCTGATGACTGGCACCTAAACCTCTGCCTGTGTCCCCATCAAAATATTCATGAAACAAGAGGTTGTTTTCAAAATGCGCATTTCGCTGTAATAAATCACCTCCGTGGATAGGTCGGTTTCCACCCGCATCTTTTACAAATAATGAAACCATCCTTCGCGACAACTGAATTGCAATCTCCCGCAAGGTAAGAAGCTCACCAGAACCAGTTGGATACTCTACCTTGAAGTCGTCACCATAATAATGATGAAACCGTTCCAGGGATTCAATGATTAGAAAATTGACAGGAAACCAAATGGGTCCACGCCAATTGGAGTTGCCTCCAAACATATACGAATCACTTTCTCCCGGATTGTATTTTACCGTAAACTCCGTTCCATTCGCAAACAAACGATAGGGATTGTCAAGATGGATTCGCGACAGTGCACGTATGCCATAAGGCGACAAAAATTCTCGCTCGTCTAACATTCGCTTAAGAAGCTGCTTCATACGATGCCCGCGGAGCAACGACAACAAGTGCCGTTGGTTTTTACCTCTCTCGCCCCATCGGGAAATCAGGTTAGCAAGGTCAGGTCTGTTTTGCAGAAACCAATCCAATCGCTGGGTAAACTCCGGCATTTTTTGAAA
>VYLZ01000175.1_pt1 | contig 27538 bp, 25 predicted proteins | sample 5115361 | NCBI WGS metagenome assembly VYLZ01 (sample SAMN12291805, study PRJNA351875) | freshwater metagenome | isolation source: freshwater lake | place: USA: Michigan, Sixteen Lake | collected 2013-08-07 | reverse complement strand
GTCTTTCGCTTCATCTGACTCCAGCAACAAAAGCCAATCATTGCATACAGCGGTGAAGAACTGAACATGATGACGCTCCAATTTCATGCTTAAAAATAATGCGAAAACCTGAAATAGGATATTCAGCAGCAAGATTGTTGGTCGGGAGACCAACAATAACAAAATATTTTGACCAACGGCAACTAGGGGACCAACAATAACAAAATATTTTTACCAACGACAACTAGAGGTTTTTGTCAATCAACTCAGATTAAAAAAAGAAAGGCGCTCATCGAGCGCCTTTCTTTTTAACAAACGGTAAGTAATTAGTTCGCAGGGTTTGGTGGAGTCTTCGTGTTATTGAAACGTTCTACTGATGGGTAAGGATAAAAATTTCTATTTCTTTCCCCGCGGGCGTTGTTCGGATCAAACCTACGGTTGTCTTCCAGTCTCATACCCGACATGAATAACTCAATACACCTGTTCTTATAAATCTCATCAAGCATTGCAGCCTGTGTTGTAACAGGTCCAGATGCAGGCAAGTTTGCATTTACTCCAAATACATCGGTTGTTTTTGTCAAAACTAAATCCAATGCTGTTTTTGCCTCGGGCAGTTTGTTTAAACGGGCGTTGGCTTCGGCTTGAATCAGCAACATCTCACCTGGAATATAGACTGGAATGCTCTCACTATCACTCTTGAAAAAACCTTTTCCATTTGCAGCTATAGCAGTCAAGTAAAATGCAATCCTTCCATCAATTGGATTTGGTGCAAGAGAAGCAGGCAAGCCAAAATTCGCAACAACATCATACAAGTTATTTGTCGTCAATGAAACACGAAAAACGGGGTTTTGTGAAACGGTATTGAAGTCGAAAAATGACCTGCTCGTTAAAAGAACTGACTGAGCTGCTGTTATGGCTTCTTGATTCTTGCCAAGGAAAAGATTGTATCTGGCTAGAAGTGCAAAAATCGAATTCCGAATGTTAATATTACTCCCGACCAACGATGTTACTGTTGTGGATGGAACATTGGCTGACAACAAGGCCGAAGCTTCAGTCAGTAAACGGACTGCTTCCTCTAAACCTTGTGTACGTGTGACAAAATCAGCATTTTGTGATGTCTTGATCACTACATTTTCCCAAAATTGACACATCGTTCCTATTGACAACGCCCTATAAAAATTTCCATAAACCCGAATCGTATTGGCATCGGCTTCAACTAGAAATCTACTTGCATTGTCATAGAGAAATTCTCCATTTTGACGAACTAGGTTAAGGGAAGTCCAAAGATTTGTTACAACAGCATTATCTGGTGTGAGGCTTGTTCCTCCAGTTTTTAAATTTTGCAAATCAGCATTTCCTGCGTTTAGCACACGTAACTCATTAGCTGAAAGGCCAGCCGCAGTGATTGAAGTATACAAAGAGCTCGTAGCTCCAACTGCGTATCTCCATTGGGATCCAATGACCAACGCAATAAGGCCTTGAGGCGTTGAGTTAACCGTTTCAACAGCTGGCGCATTTGGATTAACAAAATCCGTCTTGCAGCTAAACATGATTAGCAGAAAGACTAAAAGAAGTGATATAACTTTTTTCATTTTTCTATTTGTTTAAAAAGAAGCAGTTAATTTAAATTGGAAGGTTCTCGGAATAGGCACGTTACCAAAATCGTCTCCGCGAACTCTTGTATTCTGCCCTGCTGAATTAGTTTCAGGATCAAAACCGCTGTAGTTGTCTATTGAAAACACATTCCTGCCAATAACCGTAAAGTTGATGTTTGAGAATAATCCCATTTTACCAAAGTCGTACGTCAGGGCAACCTCACGAAGTTTGACAAATGATCCATCTTCGATATGTTCCTCTTGAATTCTAGGTCCGATGAATCCACCAATTGCCGCAACCCAACCGCGAGGCAATTCACCTCGAAGTTCGCGCTCTGACATTTTGCCAGCGCCCACGTTGTTGAGTGAGATTTTATTCCAGTTATAAATTTCGAACCCTTGAATGGCATCAAACTGAACCCGGAGTGAAAAGCGTTTATAGCCGAAGCTATTTATTAATGAGCCCGTCCAATCCGGATTAGGATCACCAAGAACTCTTCGGATTGGTGTTCCTGAAGGTTGGCCAGTAACAGCGTCTCTTTGAGCAATGTTCGTGTTTGGATCGCCCCGCTCGACTTGAGGTAATCCTGCTGGACTGAGCAATAGAGATCCGTCAGCATTGCGCGCATAAAAATTCACGCTGTATGCACCAATCGGCTGCCCAATGATGGCAGATTGCGTTCCTCCGCCACCTCTTAAGACATCGCCATTCACTTGTTTATTTAGCAAATCGGTAATCTCATTCTTGAACGTTGAAAATATTCCAGTGAGGCTCCAAGAAAAATTCTTAGTTTTTATGATAGAAGCGTCTGCTTGTAACTCAATTCCAGTGTTTTTGAGTTGACCCGCATTCTTAATGATATCCGATCCGCCAGAAGTTGGAGCAATAGCAGTGGTCAAAATCAAGTCTTCAATTGTTTTTGAGTAGTAGGTGAATTGAAAGGCTAGTCTGTTTTTCAAAAAAGACAAATCTGTTCCAAACTCAAACTCTTTCTGGCGCTCGGGTCTGATGTCGCGTTGCCCAATTCTACTACTTGGCGCAAATCCACCACGATTTGGTAACACAATTGCGCTTGCCAAGTTAAACCGATCAAACTCTCCTATGGCGGTTAAGTTTCCTGCCTCTCCATAAGATCCTCTCAATTTGAACGAATTCCAGAAAGTTGGCATGGATTTCCAAAATGCTAAATCGGAAAGAACTACACTGGTACTTACCTTTGGATAAAACTGATTGCGTTGATCTTCACCAAAGGACGATGCACCATCAACCCTTCCTGCCAATGTCAAATAAAGAAAATCTTTATAACCAATAGTCTCCTGCAAAAAGAATCCCCACAAGGTAAACTCTCGCTGATCTTCACTTGGGTTAATAAAGAAGTTTTTAGCTGCACTTAAGATGTTCACGGAAGGCAACAAATCTCGCCCCTGAGCCACGCTACTTTTGTTCTGTCGGTAAAGCCATTGCGTCCCAATAGAAGTTGATGTTGAGAATGACGATCCAATTGTCTTGTTGTAAGTGGCGGAAAAATTGCTATTAAGCTGAAAAGTGCTTGAGTTTGCAACACTAACATATCCATCAGGAAAAAATGCGGCTGAAACACCCGGGTATGGTATTGTCGGTTGCAATGTGTTTCCAACTAAGGAAGTATTATCTATGCCAACCCGGTAGTCCAGAATGAGATTTTCTATAGGAGCGTAGTTAAAGTTAAGGTTACCAATCACCCTGTTTGTTTCCTGCGTTATATTGTATGTTTCAATTGGCGTTAATGGGTTGATTCTAAGTATTTCGCCAGCGCGTAGGTTTCCCGATGCATCTCGTTCGTTGATATTAAAAACGTTGTCCATTATAATTACTCCACTAATTGGATTGAAAAAGTTGTTCCCATTCGGCAAATCTCTGCTGGAACTATTTGAATAAATCAAGCCAGCGGTGAGCAGCGCTTTATCATTAATTAGTCGTTGATCGACCTTCAAATTCAAACCATATCTTTTGAAGTTTGTACTTTTTAAGATACCATCATTGTTGTAATAAGAAGTAGAAGCAAAGTAGGTGGTTTTCTGATTACCGCCTGCTATGGACAGGTAATTGTCAGTACCCGTTGCAGTCTTAAAAATGTCTTTCCAGTAATTATACCTGCTGACCGCATATTGGTTTGTAACTATTGGAGCATTGTTTCCTGCCACGGGGCCTGTCCCCGGCAATAGGGCTCGATCCGCAGGTGTTCTAAAATCGCCAATAAGAGTTAATCGATCACCAGTAGTTGACAATCTTGCGTCTCCTGGATAACCAAATCTAAAAGGATACTGATTCAATTCTATCTCTTTTCGCAACTCGCTAACAACTACGGAAGTGGAGAAAGTGATCTTAGGTGCACTGTTTGTTGCCTTTTTCGTTGTAATTAGAACCACTCCGTTAGAAGCCAAAGATCCATAAATGGCCGCTGCTGATGCTCCCTTTAAAACTTCTATGTTTTCAATATCGTTCGGATTAATATCTATCAATCGATTTTGACCAGCCTGAAAATTTGTTCCCTGTGCATCTGCATTTAAATTGATTACATTGCTTGAACTATTATTGATAATATTCCCGTCAACTATAAAAATAGGTTCCGCAGACCCGTTTACTGTAGAAATACCCCTTAAAATGACTGAAAAACCGCCCCCTGGATCTCCGGAATTCTGAGTTATAACTGCTCCAGAAATTCTGCCCGAGAGGCTAGAAATCGCATTGGGGCTGCCAACATCCTTGAAGTCCTTTTGACTTATCCGCGAAACAAGATTGCCTATCTTTCTCTTTTCAGAAGTTGTTCCCAAACCTGTAACAATTACTTCGTCCAGTTTTAAAACATCCTCAGCTAAGGCAATAGTAAACTCGTAGGACGTCTGATTATCAACAACAAGAGCATTTTTTGAAGTCTTGTAACCGATAAAACTTGCAATCAAAGAATAATTGCCTGGTGTTACTGCCGAGTTAAACTTAAAGTTTCCTTCCGCATCAGTAATTGTTCCTGAGGTTGTTCCATCTATTCTTATGGAAACCCCCGGCAACCCCTGTTGTGTTTCTGCATCCGTTACCTTTCCGGTAACTACTACCTCTTGTTCCTGCGCTTGAAGCGTAGTGAAAGCCAAGAGAAAAACCAGCCCCATGCTACATAGGCTGTGCCTTTTTTGCTTGTAAATGTTTATCATGAAAAATAGTTTAAGGTGAAAAGAGGTTATTTGTCTGGCTACGCCCATTGCCAAAAGCAGCAAAAGACCGTAAACATTGGCTTGAATTTGCGTTTTTTTTCTAGAATTGCAAACGATTGTAAAATATTTTATGTAAAATCGTGCAATAAGCCTGACCTATGCTCAAAGAAGAGCGACTGAATTACATAGTCAACGAAGTAAAGATCCGCAACAGGGTTCAACTGCTGGACATTGCCCAAAAGCTATCTGTCTCTGAAGATACTGTTCGCAGAGACTTGAATTACCTGGACGAGCAAGGCAAAGTAAAAAAGGTACACGGTGGAGCTATTTCAAACTCTTTCCACGTTTATACGTACCGCGAAGATCAAATCTACGCACATGAAGACAAGTCGGTAATTGCCGAAAAGGCGCGCCAGTTGCTGGTAGATAACATGGTTGTTATTATGTCTGGGGGCACTACAAACCTTGAAGTAGCCCGTCTTCTTCCCGATCACCTTAAACTCACGATCTTTACACCAAGCCTACCCGTTGCCATGCAATTGCTTGAGCATCCTTCCATCGAAACTATTTTTGTGGGTGGCAAACTTTCGAAAGACGCGCAAATTGCTGTTGGTGGCGATGCCATCCGCACGTTGTCACAAGTGAAAGCCGATTTGTGTTTTATGGGTATGGGCAATTTAAATGCTGAAACGGGCCTCGCTGAATTTGACTGGGATGTGGTGCAGCTAAAAAAAGCTATGCTGGAGTCTGCCAAAAAAATTGTGGTGCTAACTATTTCTGAAAAAATTAATTCATCGCAACGTTTTAATATCTGTCCGATAGAATCGATCCATACATTGATCACAGAGCTTGACCCAAGTCATTCAAAAGTTCTTCCTTTCAAAGCAAAAGGACTAGAAGTTTTGTAGCGGAAGCCTAAAGATTATCGAATCAATTCGGGAAAGAAATTTTTCCCATTGAAACAGAAGGAATTCCATTTCTGCCCGACCCGTATGGCACGCCCCCTCCACAAACACACTCATTGGCAAGTGTAGCAAATAGTACCGCTTCCTTCGCATCGGGATTGATGTGAAGGTCGTGTGTGGTTAAAAACGAAAAGCCTGGCAACTGACATTTAATATTCTCCATCAGCAATGGATTGTGCATGCCACCCCCGCTAGAAAAGAGCTTGATGTTAGTTTTATCGCCCGTACTTTTTTTGATCCCCTCTACGATCATGTCTGCCGAAAAACGGTTGAGTGTTGCCAACGTGTCCTCGGGCGACAACTGTTGCGTATTCGATTTTTTCTTTGCGTTGTCGAGGTAATTCAAATTGAACAACTCTGGTCCTGTGGTTTTTGGAAAGGGTTGCATAAAAAAGAGATGACCTTTAAGTTCCCTCAACAAAGCATTATTCAAGCTACCGCGTTTTGCCACTTCGGCATTTTCGTCAAAGAACTTGCCCGGAAAATTTTGTTGAATGAGTGCGTCCATCATCGTATTGCCTGGCCCAACATCTGTACAAAAAACCTCATCGGCATTTAGATTTCCGGGCAGATAGGTGAAGTTGGCAATTCCGCCAATATTCAGCATGATGCGATCTTCATCTCTTTTAGAAAAAATAAGGAAGTCGCCATAGGCAGCAAGTGGCGCGCCTTCGCCACCACCCGCAATATGTTTTTGTCGAAAATCGCTCAGTGTAACAACTCCGGTGGCATGTGCGATATGATCACCATCACCGATTTGAAGTGTAGCGTTTCCAAACTTTTGTTGACCGTGTAACAACTTTGGAGCATGATAGATCGTCTGCCCGTGACTCGCAATCAAATCAATATCGGTAGGGTCAACCTTCCACTTAGCAAGGCACCTCAATATCAGTTCTGCGTGATACAGCCCAACCCACGGATTTAGCAAACACACTTTCTCCAAACTCACTTGCTGCTTCGAAAATACCGATTTGATTTCGTCTTTGAATTCTGAATCATAAGAGACTGTTTCAAAAGCGACTAATTCTATTTCGGTTTCTAATCCCTTCCCGCGAAAGCGGCACAATGCTACATCCAATCCGTCTAATGAAGTGCCCGACATCAAACCAATAATCAGCCGCTCAGGCTTATTGGCGATTGTAAATAGCTTTTCAATTTGTGGATTCATACGATCTTTTCCATTTCCAACCAGTGATTTACTGTCTTTTGCCGTGTGGAGCTTCTTGCCTCAAATGGTTTAACCTTTAAACCAAAAATACTTTCTTGTACTTATACTACAGGATTCATCTTGCCACGAATAACACGAAATTTCACGAATTCCACATCGAATGTATTTGAGTTTATTTGTGCATTCGTGGCCAAATTTTTGGCTGGATCGCTCACCAGTTATCTCATCGACTTATGGATTTTTTGTTTTCGTTGGTGAGCATTTACTGCCTCTACTTTGCCACCATAATGCAGGCTGGCGTTAATTTCATAACCGTAAAGCAAAATCACCGTCACCAATTGAATCCAAATCATTAGCGCAATCAATGCCCCGATAGAGCCATATACTTTATTGTAACTGCCGAAGTTGGTGATGTAAACCGAAAATCCATAGGAAAGACCAATGATGGCCAACGTGGCAAGCAAAGAGCCAATAGAAAAGAATTTCCAGTTGTAATGAACGGCCGGGCCAAAATAATAAATGAACGAAATAGCAATAAAGAACACAATGAAGATGACAACAAATCGTAAAAGCAGCAACAAATAAATCGTGAAGCTATCCAAATTTAGATGACTAAAATCTTTGATGTGTGACAGCGCATAGTCCAATGAAAACTGGCCAACCACCAACAAAATAACAGCCGAGAACAACACAAGCGCCAACATGAGCGTCAATGCCAACGAAGTCAATCTCATGCGAAGCCAATGTCTGCGCTCCACCGTCCGATAACAGGCATTGAATGACCGCATCAACGCCAACATACCATTGCTAGAAAGGTATACCGCAAAAAGAAAACCGAAAGTCAGCAAGCCGCCCCGCTGGTTACTGAGTATATCGAAAACAGTAGATGCAATGGCTCCGTACATAGATGGTGGCACCAATTCTTTGATGAAATCCATAATCGTTTCGGTGGTGATATCCGGGAAATAGATGTTGATATAGGGTAGAAGCGTGAACAAAAAAATTATTGCGGGGAAAGTAGCCAAGATAAAATTGTAGGCCACTCCATTGGCGCGATCGCCTATTTCATCTTCCTCCAAATTATGTGTAAAGATTTTAAAAAACTTATAGAGTGAAAGGTTGTCGTACTTCTTAAACTTGATACGCTTCATCCACGTCCGGCCAGAACGCGCTGTAGAAAATGTTAGAATCTTTTTTCTCGTGACGTACTTCACTTTTTTAATTTGAAAATTGGAAGATTCGTCAATTTAAAAATGAAAGTCTGTTAGTACCCTTTTGAATTACACTCAAACATAACCAGCGATTCCCCATTTTCAAATTTTCAAATGGCCAGACTCTCTAAATCTAACTAGAAGAAAGGTTTCAACACTTCCATAAACGCCTGAGGAGGTCTGCATGGCTTGCCTGATTTTTTATCTACAAATGCCAGGTGTGTCTCGCCTTCGTGGATTAACTTGCTTTCTCCATTGTAAATGGAATAGTTAAATCGAATACGTACACTCGGTTTTTCTTGAATGGTTGTTACAATTTTCAAATGATCATCGTACAACGCGGCTTGGTGATACTTTGAATGATTCTCTAACACAGGCATCATTACCCCATCGTCTTCCAGTTTCTTATAAGTAAGTCCTAATTGGCGTAAACTCTCCACACGGCCTACCTCATAGTACATGGCATACACGCCATAGTACACGTAGCCCATTTGGTCAGTTTCACCATAGCGCACGCGCACAAATGTTTCAGAGGTATACATTATTTTTTGTTGGCTTCTGCCTTTTTCATTTCTGCAGTCAACGCTTTTTGATACTTACGCGCATTTATGTTATGCTCGCTCAAATTTGCTGCAAAGTTATGATAGCCTGAAAAATCTTCTTTGGCGCACATGTAGTAGTAATCCGAGGGAGTGTAATTGAGCACGGCATCGATATTGGCGATTTGCGGTACGTTGATTGGGCCGGGAGGAAGGCCGGGGTATTTGTATGTGTTGTATGGCGACTTGATTTCTTTGTGGCCGTTATAAATTCTCTTCAATGAAAAATCACCTGAAGCATAAACCAAAGTCGGGTCGGCTTGCAACGCAATATCTTTTTTTAGACGATTGAGATAAAGCCCGGCAATCACAGGAGCCTCATCTTGTTTCACCGTTTCTGCTTGTACAATAGATGCAAGAATGGAAACTTCAATGGGAGTCAGTCCAAGTTTTTTTGCTTTGGCGGTACGGTCTTCATTCCAAAATTTGCGAAACTCCTGATGCATCCGTTCAATCAATTCGCTCGGGGTTACATTAAAATAAACCTCGTAGGTATTGGGTAAAAACATAGTGCGAATATTCTCCTTCGTGAAGCCTTCCTGATTTGATTCAACAAAGTCGTCTAGTGCTTCTTTAAACTCATCTGGCGAAACACCTATGTTTTTCGTTAGTTTTTCTGCTAACTCATCGGTGAGGCGTACATAAGAAAACGTAACTCTGACTGGTTCTTGCTTACCCGACTTCAACACCTTAATGGCTTGCAGATTGGTCATACCTTTTCGAAGAACAAATCGCCCGGGGATTATCTTTTCGTCATACCCTGACAGGCGAGCCAAAAAACTGAAAGAGACCATATCGTTCACAAAGTTTCCTTTCCCCAAATCTGTCAGCACTGACCGATAGGTAGCTCCAGGCTTGATGATAAAAACACGGTCGTCACGCTCAACCAAAATATTTGGGACATAAACAATTTGGTAGGCATAAAACGTAAACGAGATGAGCAATACAGAACCCACCAAAAAGAAAACCAACTTGCTCTTTTTTACTTCAGCCATAGAAACAAAATGAACATCAAAAATACAAAAAGTAATTCCACCGTGTTGAGTGTGATTTTAAAATCATTGGTTTTTACTTCGTATCAGTTGTTCTTGCGAGGCCTGCATTTCTTCCAAGTTTTGCCTTAACTCTTCTTCCTGCGATTTCAATCGCTCCGTTTGAGCTTGTGTTTCCATCAGCATATCTTTCATTTTTTGTGCAACGGTTACGCTATTGATTACCGAGGCCACAAACCCTCCCGCTTTTTCTAGGAACTCAATTTCATGTTTTTGCCATTTATGAAAACCTGCTAGTTCTACCAGGGCTTCTATCTCATCATTAAATTTCATCGGCACAATAACAAGACAAGTGGGCGTAGCTTCACCCAGTCCAGAGGTAATAGATGTATAATTGTTCGGCAAGTCCGTAACCAGAGTGGTTTCACCTTCAAGATAAACTTGGCCGATCAGACCTACGCCCGGCTCAATAGTTTTGGAAACATACTTCTTCCGATCGTAAGCAAAGCAAGAGGACAGTTCTAACCGAGTCTTCTCACCTTCTTTCTTTCGCACGAAAAGACTACCCTGCACTGCTTTCAAGTGTCGGCACAAGAAAAAAATAGTTTGATAAGATAGATCGTCCATTGAGTTCTGGTGGTTGCGAACTAGTTCATTGAACTTTGCAAGACCGGAGTTTAGCCAATTTCGTTTTTCCTCTTCTCGCCTTGCCGCTTTTAATTGATCTTTAAGTGCGCTAAGTTTTCCCGAGAGGTTTTCTTTGTTTAACATTCCATTTCTTTCATTCACGCCTCGCCACGTAACGTCCAAATTGCCCTCGGTAAGTTGCGTAACAAAATTTGCGGCATCTTTAAAACTCGAAATAGATCGGTCAATATAAAGTGCTTCTGACCCGTCCGTAATTTCATTGCCATCGTCAAACAAAAACGTTCGGTTACTTTTATCAAACTCGAGCAATAATTTTTTTCGTTGATTGGTTTGCTTCACTAATCGCACAACAATAAAAATAAGTGTAGGGATGCCAAATAACACGAGAAATGCTTGTATCCAACCATTTCGAGCCATCGCATTTTCATATCGCTCCTGGGCAACCGTATTCAGCTTATCTTGGTGGGCATTTATTTTCTTTGCAACCGCATCATATTCATACCAAAGCGCGGTGCCCCTATCTTCTTTAAACATAGTACGAAAGGTATCCATGCTATCCACCTTAATTGCTTCGATCATCTCTCCGGAAAAAACCAGATAGTTGCTAACTGCATTTCGTATTTTTTGAAGTCCCTCAACCTCGATATTTTGAGATGACAATTGTCTATTTAGGTCGTCAAAAGTCTTATTGAAAACCTCCTGCGCAATTGTGTAAGGTTTAAGCAAGCGTTCATCTTTAGCTACAGAAAAACCCCTCACGCTAATATCTGCGCGCTGCACTATGCCGCGGATAATGAAGTTCATGTTCTCCTTTATAGATGCGGTTTCCTCTTTGGTTTTAACCGTAGCAATCATCACCAGGTTGTTGTAGTACCCGGTTGCTGCGCTTACAAAAATTAAAATGCCAAGAAACACTATGGGTACTAGTATTGAATTTTTTTTGAGGAACTGAGCCAATTTTTTCATTGTCGTTCTATTAGTTGCCAACATATGTTGCGCGCAAAGGTAATTTGTAAAATGGAAAAATTTACGAAAGTTTTAGATCCGATAAGGCAGCGTCCGACTCTCCAACATATATTCTACGTTACCGTGATTATTTTAAGGCGTCTTTCAACCCAAATTTTGCATTAGCAAAATTTGCCTGCAGTTGGCGCAAAATGCATGGCATTTTGGTCAAGGTTAACCCTGAAAATACTGACGTTACCGTCAGTATTCTTCAGCCCTCCGGGCAGATTTTGCAACCAATTGCAAAATCTGGGTTCAATCAAGTTAGCTTCTAACAAGCGGTGGAAATTAATTAACTTGCCGATGAAACTACTATGCCTGCCGAACTTCTAGTCATCCATCCAATCAACCCCGAACCGAGAAAAATAAATCGTGTCGTTGAGGTTTTACTAGAAGGCGGAGTAATTATTTACCCAACTGACACCATCTATGGTATCGGCTGTGACCTTAAAAACAAGCGAGCCGTTGAAAAACTCTCCCAAATTGAAGACCTGTCTGCTCGACAGGCAGGCATCAAACCGCAGAAATTAAATTTGTCGTTTATCTGCAGCGATCTAAGTCACATCTCAGAATATGTAAAGCGGCTGGACACCCCTGCCTTCAAAGTGCTGAAAAAAAAATTTTAGGTGTTAATAAAAAGACCGTAGGAATACGCATACCCGATCATCGCATTCCGTTAGCCATTGTAAAACAACTGGGCAATCCACTTATTACCTCGTCTATCAAAGACGATGATGAAATAAAAGAATACACTACAGACCCGGAGGAAATCTACGAGGACTTCAAAAACAGAGTTGATCTCATTGTTCATGGCGGGCAAGGCGGCAATGTGCCTTCAACGATCGTGGATTTTACCGGGTCAGAACCTTTTGTTACGCGGCAAGGTCTGGGAGAATTTCTTGGCTAGCAACTACTTTTTCTCAGGGAGCTTTTCCCTTAGGTCGTCTCCTTTCAAATACTTTCCATACCAATCCAAGTACCTCACCAATCGATCCTTTTGATAACTCGGTACGCCAATTCCGTGGTGCTGTCCGGGATACACAACAAATTGGGTTGGTACACCCAAGGATTTCAATGCCTGATACATTTGCTCGCTGCCGGCAGCGGGCACGTTAAAATCTTTTTCTCCTACCATATAAAGTGTTGGCGCCTTGATCTTTTCAACATTTAGAAAAGGGTAAGATACTTTCATCCACTTGTCCATGTTCTTCCATGGAACACCCAATTCATTTTCATACTGGGCAATATACTGATCAGAGCCATACAATGAAAGTTGCAAGGCACTTCCCGCTCCGCTAGCCGCTGCTTTGAAACGTGGATCAGTAGCGGTGACATAGTCTGTAAGAATTCCGCCATAACTCCACCCGCCAATGCCTAACTTATCCGCATCTACTTTTCCAGTGTTGATTAAGTGATCAACCGCACCAATCAAATCCATTACTTCTTTATTCCCCCAATCTGCAAAGATGGCCTTACTAAAAGCCATTCCTCTACCACTACTGCCGCGGTAGTTTACGCACGCAACGGCATACCCTTTTGCTGCTAAAACCTGAGGCGTTAAATCAAAACCAAAATCGTCTTGTGCAGTGGGGCCGCCATGTATCCATAATACCAATGGCAACTTCTTGTCCTTTGGCTGATTGGCCGGCCAGAACAGTAGACTATTCACTGTCGTGCCATCCTTACTTTTGGAGGTGAACCCCTCTACAGAAGCCAACGCTAAGGGCTTTAGAAAATCGTTATGGACGTGGGTGAGTCTGCGAGTCGATTCTCCTTCAACCGTGTAAATCTCATTGGGTGTGGACGCATCACTTGAAAGTGCTACCCAATTGTTATTAGCTGCCGACTGTAGTGCCCCAAACGTACGATCGCCCGAGGTTAACTTTTTCATATTTCCATCCAAATCAAAGGAAACTACATGGGCTCTTCGATCATCGTCAACTACAGTATAAACGGACTTACTGTCGGCCGACCAACGAGGAGCTGATACATCGCGATCTAATCTTGCATTTAAAATTTTAGACGAACCTCCTTCAGCAGGAACTAATGCTAGCTGGGGCTGATCATAAATATCATAGCCTGGTGTTTGGGATTTTAGGTAGGCAATGTACTTCCCATCCGGACTCCATGCTGGGCTTGTGTCCGAATCCTGCCATGTTGTGAGTTGTTTGATGGCCGCATTTTTTGTGGCCTCCATCACCCAGATATCGGTATTTCCGTTGCGATCGGCATCTGCGCTTCGATTGCTGACAAACGCCAGTTTCTTGCCGTCAGGGGACCACACCGGATTCCCTTCGTCATAATCGCCCTTGGTAAGTGTATCCAACTTCTTTGTTTCAAGATCAAAAACATACAGATGGCTACGCTTACGCTCCAGATAGCCACCCGCATCTGATTTAAAATGATAGCGATCGATCATGATCGGTTTCGCGGATTTTTTCTTTTCAGCTTCATCGCTCGACTCCTGATCTTGTATAACCAGCACTATCTTTTTGGCATCAGGGCTCCACACATAGTCACTGATACTGTATTTTAATTCTGTCAGTTTTTCAGCTTCTCCTCCACGTCTGTCCATTCTCCAAATCTGAGATGATTTAGTTTCGTAGCGCGAAGACATAAAGGTTAAATATTTTCCATCCGGAGACCAACGAGGTCGACTTTCACTCTCCTTGCTGGCGGTCAGCTTCACCGTTTCCTTCCCATCCCAACTTATCATCCAAATATCGGAATCTGATTTGTCTTTGGCCGAATCCGGTGTGGATAACACATAAGCCACCCATTTTCCCTCAGGCGAAACTTGCGGGTCGCTAACTGATTTGAGTCGATAAATATCTGAAGGATCAATGGCGCGTTGTGCAACGCCAATCATCGAATTCAACAGAAAAAAGAAGAATAAAGTCTGCCTCATAAAATGTAGTCTAGGCGTGAAATATACAAAAAGGCAGCTTTAAGAGGCTGTTTTTTACACTAACGGGTGGGATGAAATCCAGTAGAAACAAAAAACCCCGGCTTATCCGCCAGGGTTTCCTTTTTCGTTTTTACAATTTCAAGCGATCACAAAACACCGGTTCAAAATGGCCCGGTGCTCATTCCCATAATTGGCATAACACCAATTTCTGAGCTCCTGAATCTCCTCCGCTATCAATACTCTGATAGCTTTTCTCAGCTCCTTTTCAAAGAGCCGTGCGTCAAAACTTACTCGGCTGAGTATGTTTTTGACATAATTGAGCATTTTCATTCGTTGTTTAAAGTACGTGGTTCAATGTTGAGAATTTAAAACGTTGAGATTAGTCTTAAGTTGCTTAGCCAATTTGACTTATTAAACAGATTTAATACTAAAAAAGAAGATTTTAATTTTGTATTGCAACTTGTTGCGATGCTACTTGCAACCTTGAAATTTATGGTAAGAAGCGGTTTTTTGATTTTGAGCCTACTCACGTTGGGCTTTTGTGCGAAGGCACAAAATGTTCAGATTGAACTCGGGCCGGGAGAAATTGGTGAAAACCAAGCCTGGACCATCACGATCACGGTCAATAACGACCGCCTTAAAAGCTACGATAACTTCCCCGATATTGAAGGGTTGCAAAAAAGAGGCACCTCATCCAGTTCTCAAACGAGTATTGTGAATGGCCAAATGAGTTCCTCGCAAAGCATTATCATGACGTACGTGCCTACGCGCCAGGGAACCTTTAATGTTCCATCTTTCAAAATGAAAGTAAATGACCAGATATACGCTGTAAATGGCAAAAAGCTGAAAATCGGCCCGCCTGTTCAAGTGCAGCAAACCGATCCTTTTAGAAGTTTTTTTGACCGCGATCCCCGCGAAGATTTTTTCGGGCGAGGCGCTACCGAGTTTGTTGATGTAAAAGAAGAAGCGCTACTCGCGTTGACAACCACAAAAGACGAAGTTTATGTGGGTGAAGCTTTTACCGCTACTCTTTCCTTTCTGGTGGCCGAAAGCAATCGTGCGCCCATGCAATTTCACGAATTGGGAAAACAACTTGCTGACATTCTTAAAAAATTGAAACCTTCCACTTGCTGGGAAGAGAATTTCAATATTGAGAGCATAGAAGGAGAGCCAATCGAAATCAACGGCAAAAATTACACCCAATACAAGATTTATCAAGCTACTTTCTATCCACTCAACAACCAGCCGGTCATTTTTCCGAGTGTAGGGTTGGAGATGATTAAGTTTAAAGTCGCCAAGAACCCATCTTTCTTCGGGCAAAACAGGCAAGAAGATTTTAAGACGTTCTATTCCAAAGCCAAAACCGTGAAAGTGAAGGATCTGCCTCCTCATCCACTGAGTGATGTGGTGGCAGTTGGTGATTACCGATTGGAAGAAAGACTTGCCAAAAACGATCTGGAAACAGGTCAGAGTGTAGGTTATGACTTTACCATTTTTGGAGAGGGGAACATTTCTGGCATTGAAAAACCAAGAGTTAGCAGCGATAATAGCTTTGAGTTTTATGAGCCTAATATTAAGCAAAACATTAACCGCGAGGTGGGGCATATCACGGGCAAAAAAACATTCAGCTATTTTATCATTCCCAAAGAGCCTGGATCTTTTGCATTGAAAAATTATTTTCAATGGGTGTTTTTTAATCCGGCCACCAAGAAATACGATACACTTCAGTCAAAAGAATTAGTAACAGTTCAAGGCGAGAGCCAGAAAAATCAAGCCATTGAAAGCAACGACCTCGGCTCCTTTTACGATCGCATGGATGTCACGGACAATACGCTAAAAACTATCACTTCAGCCAATCAGCTAAAAATTGCTCTGAATGTTTTTATCTTGCTCATCTTAGCGGCATCCGTCTATTTGATTGTAAAAAAATAATGGGCAATACCTACGGTACTCTTTTTAAGATCAGCACGTTCGGAGAAAGTCATGGACTGGCAATAGGTGTGGTCATTGATGGCTGTCCGGCAGGGCTGGAAATAGACGAGGCCTTTATTCAAGCAGAATTAACCCGAAGAAAGCCCGGCCAATCAAAAATTACAACGCAACGAAAAGAAGATGACACTTTTAAAATTCTCTCTGGAGTATTTGAAGGAAAAACAACTGGAGCACCTATAGCGATAGTGATCGAAAACCAAGATCAGCGCAGCAAAGATTACAGCCACATTGAAAACACTTTTCGTCCCTCTCATGCCGATTTTACCTACCAAGAAAAATATGGCATTCGCGATTATCGTGGGGGAGGCAGAAGTTCTGCCCGCGAAACAGCCGCACGAGTAGCAGCTGGAGCGATTGCTAAGTTGTTTTTAAGAAAATATCGGATTGAGATAAATGCCTTTGTATCACAAGTAGGTGAATTGAAAGCTCCGCATTATACTGCGTTAGATCTTTCAACAACAGAAGAAAATATTATCCGGTGCCCCGATCCTGCAATAGCAGAAAAAATGATTGCCTTAATTGACCAAGTGCGCTTAGACCGCGACACCATCGGTGGCATTGTTACCTGTGTGATCAAAAACACGCCTGTTGGTTTGGGCGAGCCAGTTTTTGATAAACTTCATGCCGAGTTGGGCAAAGCTATGTTGAGCATCAATGCGGTGAAGGGTTTTGAATATGGCAGCGGTTTTGAAGGTGTGCAACTGCGGGGCTCACAACATAACGATGAGTTTTACAACGAAGGTGGAAGGATACGAACCAAGACAAATCACTCCGGTGGGGTACAAGGCGGTATCAGCAATGGAGAAGATATCTATTTTAACGTGGCCTTCAAACCGGTAGCCACCATTATGCAAGATCAACAAAGCGTGGATATAGATGGAAATGACGCGATCGTATCTGGCAAAGGAAGGCACGACCCGTGTGTAGTTCCACGTGCAGTGCCGATCGTAGAAGCCATGGCTGCATTGGTAGTGGTCGATTTTCTATTGAGAGCAAAAGTGAATCGACTGTAAAGCCGTGTTATGACCATTCTGGTAGCGTTTTTTGTGATCGGTTTGGTAGGCGCCCTTACGATAACAAGCACGACAACCAAAGCCAAATCAAAGCGTAAGTTCAGCGCCCTATCAAGGCCATTTCCGACAGTAGCAAACATAACGCATCTGAAAAAAGAAATGTTATCTTGCGCTAGCGCATGCTACAAGACTACCTTAGAAAAATAGCCGATACCACCGCACAGGGCGATGCCCGCGAAGAAAAACATTGCGCAAACAATTCAAAAAATCATGAAAGAGACTGTTAAGCAAGCCAATTACAAGTATCTAAACTATTTGGGAAACCAACAGCATTTACTCTTAAATATTGTAACCAATAATATTGAGCTGTTTTTTTCAAACAAGAATCATGCTTCATGGGGGTTAATTTATAAAAACACTCATCTAGAGTTTGTTCGTAGTTTAGCGGCTACCAAGTAATGGAAAAATACCTGAAAGACCGTAAAGGCCGCCTGATGGAAGACCCTGGTCACTATTGCAAAATGGCAACGGCCTTACAGGAAACAATTGAGCTTCAAGCCAAAATAGATTCATTTTTTATCACAGTCGAAAAAACTGTACTACCTTAACGCACTATGGAAAGTCCCCAACCAAAAACCAAAAGCCGCCTCACCCTCTATATCATCATCGCCTTAATAATTGGTATTGGCCTGGGTTTCTTATTGAATAAAAACTATGTAGCGGACGAGAATAAAAAGTTGGAATCCCTTGAGGTCAGCTTTCAGCAAGTGCAGCACCAACTTTCGCAATCAAAAGATAGCATTGCCAATGTAAAATTGGAGCAACAAAAAAAATCAATTATAAAAGAACGCAGTGCGGTGATCTCTGCCCGCGATAAAAAAGTGGAACCGTTTTCCATTCTCGCAGACGTTTTCCTTCGCTTAATTAAAATGATTGTTGCTCCGCTTGTGTTTACAACTTTGGTTGTGGGTGTGGCCAAATTAGGAGATATCAATTCGGTTGGCCGTATTGGTGGCAAAACTCTTTTATGGTTTATTGGGGCATCGCTGACGAGTCTGTTACTCGGAATGATCTTGGTTAATATTTTCAAGCCAGGTATCGCCATGAATTTACCGTTGCCCGATGCCGGTACCGATATAGGACTCGCTCACAACAGTCTTTCATTGAAGGATTTCTTATATCACGTTTTCCCTGCGAGTGTGATTGATGCGATGGCCAAAAATGAAATTCTCCAAATTGTGGTGTTCTCTCTTTTCTTTGGCGTAGCTACCGCTGCTATTGGCGAACAAGGAAAAATCGTAATCAAAGCAATGGATGCTATCGCTCATGTGATTCTTAAAGTAACCGGTTACGTGATGAATTTCGCACCAGTGGCTGTTTTTGGAGCTATGACGGCCATCATCGCCAAACAAGGACTGGGAATTTTAAAAACGTATTCCATCTTCATTACTGAATTTTATGGTGGACTGTTAGTATTGTGGATTGTACTAGCGCTTGCTGGATCGCTAATCATTGGCAAAAGAGTGATCGCATTATTGCGAAAAATGAAAGAGCCGATTTTACTGGCATTTAGCACAAGCAGTAGCGAAGCTGCTTTTCCAAAAACGATGGAGTTACTGCAAAAATTTGGTTGCAAAGACAAAATCGTGAGCTTCGTATTGCCGCTCGGTTATTCTTTCAACTTAGACGGCAGCATGATGTATATGACATTTGCTTCGCTTTTTATCGCCCAATCATACGGAATTGATTTACCGTTTTCTACTCAAGTCAGCATGTTGTTAGTTTTGATGCTTACCAGCAAAGGCATCGCGGGTGTGCCGCGCGCTTCGTTGGTTGTCATAGCCGGAACCCTTGCCACATTCAATATTCCCGAGGCCGGGCTTGCCTTACTTTTGGGCATCGATCCGCTGCTTGATATGGGTCGCAGTGCCACCAATGTAGTTGGCAACAGCATCGCCACGGCCGTGGTCAGTAAGTGGGAAAATTCACTAGGAGAGGCTGAAAATATATCGTAACATACTGATTATCATTTTACTTTGCAAATTAGGAATTGAATTCCTAATTTGCATAAATGATTTCCAGGGATTCATCTGAGCTATTAAAAAGGATTACCGTCTCGTTTAAGGCAATTGCCATTACTGGCCCACGACAAAGTGGAAAAACCACCCTCGCAAAATCGTTTTTTCCAGAAAAGCCATATGTCTCACTTGAAAACCCCACTGCTAGAAACCTGGCTTTGGCAGACCCTGTGAGTTTTCTCAACGCCTTTCCGCAGGGTGCTATATTAGATGAAGTACAAAAAGCGCCCGAACTATTTTCTTACCTACAGGGCATTTTAGATGGGAGTAGTGAAAAAGGAAAATTCATTCTTACCGGATCGAACAATTTCCTGCTGCTTGAATCAATTTCACAATCGTTGGCCGGCAGGGTCGGCTATTTGGATTTGCTTCCATTCTCTATTCACGAAAGTGAGATTTGCCCCCAGCCGCCAACTTCATTAGAAGAACATATCTTTTTAGGAGGCTATCCTGCCCTAGTACATGATCGAGCAAACCCAGCAGATTGGGTTGCCGGCTATTTGCGCACATATGTAGAACGAGACGTGAGGCTGATAAAAAATATTTCTGACCTAAACATTTTTCAGCGTTTTTTATACCTGTGTGCCGGGCGAATAGGTCAGCAAATCAATTTAACAAATCTAGCCAACGATACAGGAGTAGATTATAAAACTGTACAGTCGTGGCTTGGAGTTTTGCAAGCAAGTTACATCGTGTATACGCTTCCGCCTTACTACAAAAACTTTAATAAACGATTGACCAAAACATCTAAACTATATTTTTATGATACGGGGTTGGCATGCTACCTGTTAGGAATTAAAAATGCCAATGAACTTACCAACCATGGCTACAGAGGGCCGTTGTTTGAAAATTTTATCATAACTGAATTATTAAAGAATCGATTCAATAAAGGCCTGCGCAGCAACTTATTTTATTGGCGCGATAGCAGCGGCAACGAGGTAGATGTTCTAATCGATAACGGAAGCACCCAAATTCCGGTAGAAATAAAATCGGCAGCCACACTCAATTTGGATTTTTTCAAGGGCTTGAATTATTGGGAGAAGTTAACAGGGCAGTTTGGAGGAAAATTGGTGTATTCGGGTGACGAAGGGAAGAACTATAAAGAATTTACTGTTCACCATTGGAAAAACATAGGTAATCTGTAACCTTGAGTGAAAGTCACTCTATCTAATTTTAGTCCGAAAGTTTTTCGTTAATTGCCGCGTTAACTCGTTCGCGTTTGCGCAATCCAAAAAAGAACTCCAAAGTCAAGTACTTCAACTAACGGAAGAATCAAAAAATCTAAAAAAGGAGGTTGAGAATTTGAAAAACCCGGTTCTACAGTTAACCGATAAACATACTAAGGCAAGCTATGGATTAGGCGTATTGGTAGCCTCCAACATCAAAGCCCAAGGGGGCGATTCACTTTCGCTGGATGTAATTGTAGCTGCCATCAAAGATGTTTTCAACAACAAGCCGCTTTTGATGCAACAACCCGAATGTTCGAGCATAGTGCAACAATATATGCAAGAAGCTTCCAAACTAAAATCGATGAAAGCACGCGAAGAAGGCGAACGTTTTCTTCTTGAGAACAAGACGAAGCCTGACGTAACCACCACAGCCAGCGGGTTGCAATATCAAGTACTAACCGTGGGCAAGGGAAAAACACCCACCCCTAACGACAAAGTGACCGTGCACTATACAGGAAAGTTATTGGATGGTACGGAGTTTGACAGTTCGGTAAGGCGTGGCAGCCCAGCTACGTTTGGGGTAACTCAAGTTATTGCCGGCTGGACAGAAGCATTACAGCTCATGCGCGAGGGAGACAAGTGGGTTTTATTCATTCCTGAAAATTTAGCGTATGGAGATCGGGGAGCAGGTAGTCAAATCCCTCCTTATGCAACGCTTGTTTTCGAGATAGAGCTAATCAAAATCAATTGATTGAGGCTATTCAATTTTTTTGGCTGAAACCAGACCTGAGTATTGTAAAATAGTATGTTGATGCGAACTTTATTTGGCTAGTTTTGTTGGGTCAATAAATCGTTTTATGCTAAAACCTGCGCCAAAAGCTATTCATATATACCTGGAGTCCAACCCGAATCCCAATTCGCTCAAATTTGTGCTGAATGAGATGTTGGTACCTGAGGGGATGAGCTTTGATTTCCCAACTCCAACTGCCGCAGAAAACGCTCCGCTGGCACAAGAGTTATTTATGTACCCCTTTGTCGATCGTGTTTTTTATGCTAGCAATTTTGTAACCGTTACCAAAAAAGAAGAAGTTGAATGGATTGAAATTCAAGAAACATTGAAAAAACACATACAGGGTTTCTTAGAATCGGGAAAGCTCATCCTCGATATGAAAGCTCCGGCTGCCGGGGAACAGGAGGAAACGGAAACGATCAAAAAAATCAAAACAATATTAGATGAATACATCCGTCCGGCAGTAGAACAAGATGGTGGCGCCATCACATTTCATTCATTAAAAGATAAAAAAGTAACGGTAACACTTCAAGGATCTTGCAGTGGTTGCCCATCATCCACGATTACATTAAAAGCCGGCATTGAAAATTTATTTAAAAAAATGATGCCTGACGAAGTGGAGGAAGTGGAAGCTCTTGGTTAAGGCTTCGTGGCTCGAATCATTTCTCGTTTTCCGGGCGGACCGGGTATTTTCTCCACCAAAAGCCCTAATGACACTAAGTCTCTTTTCAGCTGACCTTTTGCCGAATAGGTAACGAATACACCCTGCGGTTTCATTGCTCGTGCCATTTTAACGAGATTACTGCGCTGCCACATATCAGGTTGCTTGTCTGGCCCGAACGCATCAAAAAAAATCAAATCAAATTTTTCGTCAGGAAAATCTGTTTCTTGTAGCTTTGAATCATTCTTAAGAAAATCAAAATACGGTGAAATTTTTTTTGGCTTTCTCCACTCGGCTTGGTGCAAGTTTTCAAAAACCGATTTTGCATTGTTTGTACCGATGATGGCAGGATAGTTAAGAAGCCGCACCATTTCCATCGCTAGCGGAAACGCCTCGATTGTCTCATATTCAATTTCAACGCCCACTTTTTCTGCGGCTAAAGCAGTAAGTAATGCATTGAGGCCGGTGCCGAATCCTATTTCCAAAATGGAAATAGTCTGTCGATTTGAAATCCGCAGCCAATGATGCAAACCTGCCTCAATGTTGAACCGTCTTCGGTGTGAATGACGATGAGCTCGTCCACGTTACTCTTTCTTGATTAAAGCAACAGCCATCGCATTAATCCCTTCTCCGCGCCCCACATACCCCATTGTTTCGTTCGTGGTGGCTTTGATGGAAACATCTTCTTCCAAAATATTCATTAACGGAGCAAGGACTTTCTTCATCTCCGGAATATGCGGATTGATTTTAGGATTCTCCAAAATAATGGTGCAATCAACATTCTCAATTTGCCAGCCGCGATCAGCCAACATGCGGGTTACATCCTGCAAAAAGAATTTAGAATCTTTTCCGCTCCATCGCGGGTCTTTGTTGGAATAGTGGAATCCAATATCGCGTAGGTTCGCAGCACCGAGTAATGCATCACATATGGCATGGATCAATACATCAGCATCGGAGTGCCCAAGTGCTCCTTTAGCTGATGGGATGACAATTCCCCCTAACCAAAAGTCACGCCCTTCTACCAATTGATGAACATCAAAACCAAGACCTACACGGAGCTTCATCGTTATTTGATCGAGTGGTAATACAATACACTAGCATTCTCTTCGCGCAAAATGGAAGAGGCCACTCGTTGCAAATCAGCCGCAGAAATACGCTCCATCAATTGCGCTTCTCTATTCACTAAACCCGGATCACCCGAAAGAGAAGCGAAAGCTAAATTCATTGCCCGGTTTAATACCTCTACCTCGCCAAATTGTAGACTTGCCTCTGCCTGATTTTTTACTTTTTCAAGTTCCATCTCAGTCACGCCCTCTTTTACTACTTTTTGAAGAACCTGGTCAATTTCCTTTTCGGCCGCTTCTAAATCAATCCCTTCTCGCACTCTGCCACTCACCACAAACAAGCCTGGATCTACCGTCCCCATCACAAAAGAAGAAATGGAGCTGAAAATTTCCCGCTCTTGTACAAGCGTCTGATACAATCGACTGGAATGCCCTCTACTCAAAATATCACTTAAGAAATCAGTAGCGTAATAATCATTGTCAAACCTGCCGCACATGTGCCACGTCTTATAGATCGCGTGGGCAGGCACTTTCGCTTCTACCTCCTCCACTTTCTTTTTCGTTTGAGGTGGCTCCAACGACAAATTTCGTTTTTCTTTGACACCAGAGGGAATTAGGCCGAACCATTTTTCGGATAACTTTTTAACCTGATCTAACGTCACATTTCCGGCCACCACTAGTACCGCATTATTTGGCAGATAATGCCTGTAGAAAAAAGTCTTTACATCTTGTAGTGTAGCATTTTCAATGTGGCTAATCTCTTTGCCAATCGTTGCCCACTGGTACGGATGCTTTTCATAGGCAAGCGGTCGAAGTTTCAACCAGACATCACCATAGGGTTGATTTAAATAGCGCTGTTTAAATTCCTCTATCACCACCTTACGTTGCACTTCCAAAACGTTCGGATCAAAAGACAAACTCATCATTCGATCACTCTCCAACCAAAATCCGGTCTCTAAGTTGGCAGCAGGCACCGTTAGGTAGTAGTTGGTGATATCGGTGCTGGTAAAAGCATTGTTTTCTCCGCCAACGAGTTGGAGAGGTTCGTCATAGCTGGGTATATTGGCAGATCCTCCAAACATTAAATGTTCAAATAAGTGGGCGAATCCTGTCTTTGATGGATCTTCATCACGAGAACCCACATCATACAAAATATTCATCACAGCCAATTGTACAGAATGGTCCTCATGCACAATTACGCGCAATCCATTGTTAAGAGTAAACTCCTTAAATTGTATCATGGGCTTCAAAAATAACGTTAGTTTTTGGATTTCTTGATGGAAGTCTATTTCTACATGCCGATAACTCCAAAGTTTATGACCTTTTCAAACATTGCGTTTGCAAATATGTTAAATGAAAAATTAGTACCTTTACAACTCATTTTGAATTTATGACCGCCACTGATTTTCATTTCTCAAACAGCCCAGAACCACACCGCATTCGCACCAAAGAAATTCTTTCACATCATCCGGAAGTGAAGCAGCTTTTTGGCAAAAATCCTTTGACATTGCTTGCCATTTTTGGTCTTGTGGGGGGAATGATAGCAATGTCTTACTTGTTAAAAGACAGTCCTTGGTGGATGGTTATTTTAGTCGCCTATGTGGTGGGGGCGTTCTTCAATCATGCCCTCTTCGTAATGATTCACGAATGCTCTCATCACCTTTTATTCAAAAGCAAAGCTGCCAATTACATTGCTGGCATCATTGCCAATTTACCGCACACGATGCCAAGTGCCATTTCCTTTTTTCGTTACCATATCAAACACCATTCTTTTCAGGGTGTACATGAACTAGATGCAGATCTTCCAGACTTTTGGGAGGCTCGTTTAATTAACAATACAACATTGGGCAAAGCATTCTGGCTGCTTCTATTTCCCGCCTTTCAAGTAGCCAGAACATTCCGGCTGAAAGAAATTAAACCGGTGGATGGTTGGATCATCACAAATTGGGTTGTTCAGATTGCCTTTAATGTTGCCATCTGGGTGTTCTTCGGGCCAAAGGCACTGATCTTTATGCTGGTGAGTTTTTTCTTTTCGGTTGGCTTGCATCCACTTGGGGCGAGATGGATTCAAGAACATTATTTGACACTTGACCAAAATCAGGAAACGTATAGTTACTATGGCCCACTAAATAAATTAGCCTTTAATGTAGGCTACCATAATGAACATCACGACTTCCCCTCAGTACCCTGGAACAAACTTCCGGCATTAAAAAAACAAGCTCCGGATTATTATGACTCATTAAAGTCACACCAATCCTGGACAAAGCTTTTCTTTCAATTTCTTTTTGATAAGAACATTTCACTTTATTCCCGCATTACCCGAAATGAGCGTGGCAAAGTGAAACTCACCGATGAGAGCAAGCCAGACCTTGAGTTAATTAGGGATAAAGAATTTGTAGCTTAACTTTCATTTTTTACCATTTGTTTGATAATTTTTGGAGAACAAAACTCCATTAACTTTGTGGCTATACTTTTGCCATGAAATTTCTCCGTAAAAAACATTCTGATCAAACTCTTCAAAACCTTTACGAACGGTTAGTAAAACCTCGTCTGATCGAAGAAAAGATGCTGATCTTACTTCGCCAAAGTAAAATCAGCAAATGGTTTAGTGGAATTGGTCAGGAGGCAATTTCGGTAGGCATCACAGCTGCTCTGGAAAAAGACGAATACATTCTTCCCATGCATCGCAACCTGGGCGTTTTTACAGGTCGGAACATGCCTTTTGAAAAACTGTTTGCACAGTGGCAGGGCACGCAAAGTGGGTATACCAAAGGCCGCGATCGCTCTTTTCACTTTGGAACAAATGAACATCATATTGTAGGAATGATTTCACACCTGGGTCCGCAGAATGGCGTAGCGGACGGGATTGCGCTTGCCTCCAAATTAAAGAAAGAAGGAAAAGTAACTGTTGTCTTTAATGGCGATGGGGGCACTAGTCAAGGCGACTTTCATGAAGCTGTTAATGTCGCTGCCGTGTGGGACCTGCCTGTGATTTTTGTCATTGAAAACAATGGATATGGGTTGTCGACACCCAGCAGTGAGCAGTTTCGCTGTAAACAATTTATAGATAAAGCGATTGGCTATGGAATTCAAGGAGTTCAGGTAGACGGAAACAACGTGCTGGAAGTATATGACACGATGAAATCCCTTGCCGAGAGTTTGAGAAAAAACCCGAGGCCAATATTGTTAGAGTGCATGACCTTCCGGATGCGTGGTCACGAAGAAGCAAGCGGCACCAAATATGTTCCAAAGAAGTTAATGGATGAGTGGGCCAAAAAAGATCCACTCGATAACTATGAGAAATTTTTGTTAAGCGAAAAGGTAATCGATCAAAAATTCATCGACTCAGTCCGCAAAAAAATTAAAAAAGAAATTGAAGAAGGTCTAGCTGCTGCCTTCGAGGAAACGAATCCGGTAGCAGATACAGCAATAGAATTGAATGATGTTTATGCACCATTTGTTCAACAAGTGGTCGACCCGACATCAGAAAAGAAAAGCGAGAAACGTTTTATAGACGCGATCAGTGATGGTCTTCAACTGAGTATGGAAAAACATTCCAATTTGGTTTTGATGGGTCAAGACATTGCCGACTATGGCGGTGTTTTTAAAATAACAGAAGGGTTTGTAGAAAGATTTGGGAAAGAAAGAGTGCGCAACACGCCCCTTTGTGAAGCCGCGATTGTTGGCTCCGCGCTCGGCCTTTCTATCAAGGGGATGAAGGCGATGGTAGAGATGCAATTTGCAGATTTTGTGACAGAAGGTTTCAATCAAATCATAAACAATCTAGCTAAGATTCATTGGCGTTGGGGTCAAGCTGCGGACGTAGTTGTCCGCATGCCTACAGGTGCAGGCACCGCTGCGGGGCCATTTCATTCTCAAAGTAACGAGGCATGGTTCTTTCACACACCAGGTTTGAAAATCGTTTATCCTTCAATTTTGAACACAAGGTCTTGTACCGTTCTGTAAAAGATGAAATACCTGATGATTATTATACAGTTGAAATCGGCAAAGCCAAACTGGTAAGTGAAGGAAGTGATCTTTCTATTATCACCTATGGCATGGGTGTTCATTGGGCGAAAGAAATTTTACAAACCATGCCAGAAGTCAGCGCTGATGTGTTGGATTTACGCACGTTGCTACCGTGGGACAAAGAAGCGGTAGGACAGACTGTGAAGAAGACGAATCGTATTTTGATCCTGCACGAAGATACGCTGACAGGGGGTGTTGGAGCCGAAATATCTGCGTGGATCAATGAGCATTTATTCAATCACCTTGACGCTCCAATTATACGCGTAGCGAGTTTGGACACGGCCATCCCTTTTGCTCCTACGCTGGAAAACAATTTCTTGCCAAAAGGAAGATTGAAGGTAAAAATTGAAGAGCTATTAAAATATTAATCAATCACTATTGTCCGACTAAAATTTTTAAAGGGCGTCCTTTTTAAGGTCGCCCTTTATGGTTACGTTTAGTTACCACACTTCACATAGCCATGAATAAAGGTAAAAAATTTGT
>VYLZ01000350.1_pt1 | contig 27746 bp, 26 predicted proteins | sample 5115361 | NCBI WGS metagenome assembly VYLZ01 (sample SAMN12291805, study PRJNA351875) | freshwater metagenome | isolation source: freshwater lake | place: USA: Michigan, Sixteen Lake | collected 2013-08-07 | reverse complement strand
GAGTAGGGCATGACCATAGGTTCCTTTGTGAGAAAAACGCAGCCTTGGGCGAAGAATCTTTTTTACATCATCTTCATCGACCAAAAAATTTGACCCTTCAAGTTGATTGATGTAGCCCTTGGCCAAGCCAATGTCAAGAGCTGTCCAGTTGCCTACAAACTGCCTATTTTGTGGAAGAAGAAAAGCCAGTTTAGGAGTTTGAAAAGAAACTGTTTGGTGAGCCTCAACTATACTTCCTTTGCTGGGATGATCGGCCAACAGGCCGGAGGGAATATCAACGGCAACTTTGATCGCGCTTGCGCCATTCATATGCTCGATGACACTAGCATAGACTCCTGCAACAGGTCGCGATAAACCAGAGCCGAAAATGGCATCAATAAGCACATCGCAACTCCCAAAATCGGGGAGTTCAGTTGGCGATATAATCTCACTTACGGTAAGCTTACCCGCGAGTCGATGGAGGTTGGTTTTAAAGTCCGCGGTTTCTTTTGAATCCCCTCGAACCACCCAAACGTGAATGGCGAATCCCTTCTCTTTCAATATTCTGGCAATACCGAGGCCATCACCACCATTGTTTCCGGTACCACACACGATCCCAATGTTTTTTGAGGCGTACTGAGAGACAAACCAATTTGTAAAAGACAAGCACGCCCGTTCCATTAAATCAATAGATGAAATTGGCTCATTCTCGATCGTGTAGCGATCGAGGTCTTTGATTTGATTTGTTGTCAGAATTTTTACCATAAGAAAACACTCTTGTCAAAAGTTGAACCAACAAACTGCAAATCCGTGTGGTCGCTATTCGGTATAGTCCAGGTATGCGGCAACATCGGACTGAATGTAGTTTGGGTAAATATGAAGATGCTTCTTTCGCACTTCCTCAAAAATAATTTTCTTGAGAAGAGGCAAGTTTTCTTTTGTAGCTGCCGATACAAAAACAACATTCTCAAATCCCTGTTCGCGGTAATGTCCTTTGAGTTGCTCATAATCGACAGGTGCGTCCGTTAACAAATCAATTTTATTAAGCACAAGCAAGGTTGTAATGTTGCCCGCACCTATCTCAGCAAGTGTTTGCTTCACTACTTCGATATGGTTGGTATGGAACGGATGGGCGATGTCGGCCACATGGATCAATAGGTCTGCTTCACGTACCTCATCTAGAGTAGACTTAAATGATTCTATCAGATGATGAGGCAATTTTCGGATGAACCCAACAGTATCAGACAGCAGAAATGGTATGTCACCTATCACTACTTTCCGGACGGTCGCGTCTACTGTAGCGAAAAGTTTATTCTCAGCTTTGACATCTGCCTTTGAGAGTACATTCATCAGGCTCGATTTGCCCACGTTGGTATAGCCCACCAGAGATACACGCACAATATTGTTTCGTGATTTACGCTGAGTAATGCGTTGCTTATCAATTTTTTTCAGGTCTTCTTTTAATACAGAAATCTGGTTTTTGATATTACGTCTATCTGTTTCAATTTCCTTTTCGCCTGATCCTCCCCTAGATCCAGTACCTCCACGCTGACGCTCCAAGTGAGTCCACATCCCTGTAAGCCGAGGCAACAAGTATTGATTCATTGCTAACTCAACTTGAGTACGCGCCTGGGCGGTTTGAGCCCGCATGACAAAAATATCCAGAATCAAAAGACTTCGGTCATAGACCCTCACCTTCTCCTCTCGCGAGGCTGGATTAAACTCCTTTTCGATGTTTCGAAGTTGAGAAGGACTAAGGTCGTCATCAAAAATCAGGCTCCTAATCCCGTTGGAAAAAACAAAGTTTTTGATTTCCTCCAGTTTGCCCTTTCCTACGAATGTTCTCACATCCGGATGCGGCAGGCGCTGAACAAAGCGCTGGGCGGTCTGGATACCAGCCGTTTCAGCTAGAAAAGCTAGTTCATCCAAATGCTCAGTTGTTACTTCCGGTCGCGATGAGGGTTCCATCAACGCTATCAAAACGGCCTTGTTTTCTGTATTTGTCATTTCAAACCACAAACTTACTTCATTACCAAGTTTGTTTTCCCATCAGGTTACTTTTTAATAGTTTTGTGGAATGTAGAAACAGGAAATTTTCCTTTAGGATCGATTTCTTGTCCTTTTCTCTAAACCTTAAATAATTGCCTGGACCGCCAATCCAAGCGATTTGTTTGCCGAATGAAAGTAGCTATTGTATTAAATACTTCGTGGAATATCTACAACTTCAGGTTGAATTTCGTAAAATGTCTTATCGCTGAGGGACATGAGGTTCATACAGTGGCACCCCACGATGATTTCACAGAAAAGTTAGTAGAGGTTGGCTGTATCCACCATGATGTACGAATGGACAGTCGCGGGGCAAATCCAATCAAAGATTCAGCACTCATATTTGAGCTATATTTTATCTATCGCAGAATGAGGCCTGATGTGGTGCTTCATTACACGATCAAACCAAATATTTATGGCACGTTGGCCGCAGCAATGCTGCGAATTCCAGCCGTAAATAATGTTTGCGGACTTGGTACCATATTCTTGAAAGACAACTTGGTTTCTAAAATCGCTATTTCTCTTTACAAGTTAGCTTTTCGGTATCCGAAAAAGGTTTTTTTTCAAAACCCGGATGACTTGGATCTTTTCGTTGACAAGAAAATCATTTCTGAGAAAATCACCGATCTACTACCGGGTTCTGGGATAGACCTAACCCACTTTACTGCGGCTGATTTCAAACGCAACAAGGAATTTACTTTCTTGCTTATCTCGCGCTTAATTACCGATAAGGGATGCCGTAAAAAAACTAAAAGCAAGTGGACTGAAAGCGAGATTTCAAATTTTGGGTGCAAAAGACCCAAAACACCAACGAGGAATTCCATTGAATGTAATAGAAGAGTGGGTGACGTCTTCAACCATCGAGTACTTGGGGACAACCAAAGATGTTCGTAAATTTATTGAGCAAGCGGATTGTATAGTTCTCCCTTCCTACCGCGAGGGAACCCCCAGAACACTGCTTGAGGCCTCAAGTACAGCAAAACCAATCATTACAACTGACGTTCCTGGATGCCACAACGTGGTTGACCACAACGTTAATGGCCTACTGTGTAAACTTAGAGACTCAGAAGATTTGGCTAACAAAATGTTCGAGATGGCAAACTTTGATGACGCTACACTAATGAGCTTAGGCGAAAACGGGCGGAGAAAGATGGTAGAAAAATTTGACGAAAAGTTAGTCTTTAATAAGTACCTGAAAGTACTGAGCTATTTGCAACCGGGAATTCATACTTAGCATAAGTGAAACGTTTTGAGGCAACTTCCCAAATAAGTTGAAGTGCCTGTTATTTTATGCTCAATAATTGCTTACTTTGATGCAAATGAAACCGTTGGCTGTGCCGAAAAAATACTGTCTTGTTTTGTCTCTGTGCGTTCTTTCTTCGTGTGCATCGTATAAGCAGAACATTATGTTTAGATCAACGGATGATACCAAACCAGAGGTATTCAAACGTGAGGCGTCAAAGGCAGAGAAAAACTACGTCATTCAGAAAAATGACCTGCTCACTTTAGATGTTTTTACAAACAAAGGAGAACGCATCATCGATCCGAACCCGGAATTGACTTCGGTAAATGCTAATCCTAATGCAGGCGAGATCATTGTCATCAATTACTTGGTTGAGCTTAATGGGATTGTCAAATTTCCAGTCATTGGGGAGTTGAATGTGGAAGGACTAACACTTCGGCAAGCTGAAGAAGTAACGCAAAAGGAATATGCAAAGTTTTTCAAGGAACCATTTGTGATTATCAATTTTACAAATAAACGAGTCACCGTATTGGGAGCTCCTGGAGGATTGGTAATCCCGTTGACAAATCAAAATACACGGCTGATTGAAATACTTGCCTTGGCCAAAGGTGTTAACAATGACGCTAAGGCAAACAAAATTAAAGTGATTAGAGACGACAAAGTATACAACATTGATTTTAGTACTATCAAGGGCTTTCAAGAGGGCAACATGATAATAGAACCAGGTGATGTTGTCTATATCGAGCCTATTCGAAGACCATTTAATGAAGGCTTGAGAGACAATGCTATTCTATTCAGCCTTGCTGTAAGCTTGACAACGCTTGTGGTTCTTTTACGAAGTTTTTAAATGGTGGAACAGAAAAATTGGAAAACAATAAACCTATAAACACCGCACCCATCGAAGGGATAGACCTCGATAAACTCCAGTCGGTTGTTCGAAAAAACAAGTGGTGGATTTTATTCTTTTTTATAATCTGCAACTCAGCCGCCTATTTGTACATTCGATGGACCAAGGATTTATTTGAGTCAGAATCCGAGATGAAGTTGGAAATCAAGAAAGACGCTACTGGCCTAGGTTTAAAGAGCATTGTGGAAGACCAAAACTTGAATTTAATCTCTGGCGAAATAGAACAAATTAAATCCAAAGTTTTTTTTAGCAGGTTAATTGACTCTCTCGATATTGGTACCAGTTACTACAGCATAGGCAATGTGTTGACAGATGAAATGTATCAACGCTCTCCATTCTTAGTCCAAGTCGTAGAAGATGACGCAACTCATCTTTTTGACCAAAACGTGTTTATAAACATTATAGACAAAGCAACATTCGAAATTAAAATTGACCCGGACGGTGAGTTTGTCAGTAGAAAATTTAACGAACCTTTTAGTCTGAATGGTGCAACCATAAATGTTCATCCGAGCCGTTTTTTTGAACTTAGCGATAACAAATATTTTTTCGTGATTCATAGCAAAGGCACACTAGTAAATTACTTGGCAAAAAACATTTCCGTATCACCACTTAATTTTAACGCAAACACAATTCACGTTGCCTTTAAAGACAATAATGCCAAAAAAGCATACGATATCGTTAATAAAATTGACTCACTCTATATCTTCTACAGTAGCGAACAAAAGAATCTTGCTAACCGACAAAAAATAGGATGGCTAAACAATGAGCTCGAACAGGTCGAGAAGAGAATGCAGAATTTTGAAAATTATTTTGAAAACTTTACACTTCAAAATAAAAGTAGCGACTTATCACAAGATCTAAAGCGAACTATCATTGCAATCAATGCGACAGATTCCGCTCGATTTCAACTAACAAAAAAGATTGAACAACTTAACGGCATTATTGAACAAATCAATGACAATAAACTTCCATTTTCATTGCAGCAACAACGAGTTTTACCGGAATACATTAACAAGAAACTTGAAGATTTTAATAAACTGCAACAAAACCGTGATCGATTGGCTCTGGCCTACAATGAAAATACTTTTGCCTTTCGCCAAAAAGAGAAAGAAGTGTCTTTGGCCAAAGAAACAATCTTCAAGCAATTGACTGAACTAAAGAGCGATTGGCTTAAGACGTTGTCAGAGCTTCGGCAAAGGAAAGAAAATCTCGAAAAAGGATTCGCAACGATGCCTGACAAGAATACGCAGTATTCCAAAAATCAACGGTTTTATAAACTCTATGAAGAGTTCTATCTTTCCATGATGCAGTCAAAAGCTCAATTTGAGATTGCACAAGCGGGCAACGTGCCTGATTTTAAGATTCTTTCACCGGCATCTCTTCCAACAGTACCCATTTCACCAAAAAAGTTATTGATTTTGGGAATTGGACTGGTGGCAAGCTTTGTTATCAATTTCTTTTTCATCGGAATTGCTTACTTGGTAAATAATAAAATTACAAGTGCACAAGAAGTTGAAAAATCAATACATGTACCGCTTCTTGGTATTATCCCTAACTCACATCGAAAATCAAATTCATTGTTTCAAGTTGTGGACAATCCTAAATCAATGGTCAGTGAATCTTTCCGATCATTGAGGACCAACTTAGATTTCTTTACCATAGGAGGTAATAAAAAAGTAATTACAGTCACCTCTACAATTTCGGGCGAAGGGAAATCTTTTCTGGCTACAAACCTCGGGGCAGTTCTTTCTATGTCCAGGAAAAAAGTTATATTGATCGATTTGGACATGAGAAAGCAAAAAAATGAAAGCGCTATGCTTGCACTCGATCCATCCAAAGGGGTGAGTACAACATTGATTAAGAAAACTGCCTGGGCCGAATGCATACAATCTACCGACTTAGAAAATCTAGATTTTTTTCCAGCCGGTCCCCATCCACCTAATCCGTCTGAGTTACTTCTCAATGGAGAGTTTACAAGTTTATTAGAAGAGCTAAAGAAAGCGTATGATTTTGTTGTCATCGATACCCCTCCCGTGGGATTAGTGACAGACGGCATTATGGCAATGAAACGTGCTGACCTGTCTATTTATGTGCTGCGCGCAAACTATTCGAAAAAAGAATTTGTCAACACGTTAAATAGAATTTCTAGCATTCATAAACTGACGAATTTAGCTGTTGTATTAAATGCGCTGCCTGCTACAGGAAAAACGTATGGGTATGGCTATTATGAAGATAAGCCTAAACGGAAAGGCTGGAGAGATTTAGTAAAAGTATAGTGTTCTCGCTTTTCAACAAACAAAAAGTAGCTCCCAAACTCCCACTCTCGGTGGATATACACTCTCATCTCCTTTCGGGTTTAGACGATGGCGTGAAGAGTTTGGCTGAAGCCGAAGACGTAATTATTGATCTTCTTGAAATGGGGTTTAAAAAACTAATCACCACCCCGCATATTATGAGCGATACCTATCGCAACGAACCACAAGGAATTCAAAAAGAATTAGATGAGCTAAAGTCGCATTTGACGAAAAAAGGCATCAACATGGAAATGCAAGCAGCAGCCGAATACTACTTAGACGAATTTCTTTATACTAGAATAATAAACAAAGAATCGCTGCTTACTTTTGGAGACAAGTACCTACTCTTTGAAACCAACTTCATAGGCGAACCGTTGCAAATGAAAGAATTCATTTTTCAAGCTTCATCACAAGGATACCGTTTGGTTCTTGCCCATCCTGAAAGATATGGCTACATGACCATGGAGAAAGCCGAAGACTTCAGAAATAGAGGCGTATTATTTCAACTAAACTCTCTTTCAATCGGTGGTGCGTATTCAAAGTCGGTTCAGAAGATGGCAATTCAATTAATTGACAAAGGATGGGTGGATTTTTTAGGAAGTGATTGCCACAACCGTATACAATCTAAAATGCTACAGTCTTTGCAGGAGAGTAGACACTATCAAAAAGCATGTTCTTTGCCATTATTGAACAACACCCTTTAGGATTATGATCGTTATAACTGGTGGTAATGGTTTGGTAGGCGCTGCTATTGCACAGCGTCTACTATCAGAAGACATTGCTGTGTGCGGTTTAAAAAGAGACTCCAGCGATTTGCGTTTGACGAACCCTTCTGTCCAACAAATTCAATGGAAAACGGGCGACATCCTTGACATAAGTGCTTTGACCGAATGCTTTAAAAATGCTTCAGTTGTCATCCATACCGCGGCCAAGGTTTCGTTCGATCCAAAAGAAAAACAAGAGTTGTTTCAAGTAAATGTGGAGGGCACAAAAAATGTGGTCAACGCATGTCTTGCCAGTGGCGTAAAGAAGTTGATTCATATTAGCTCCGTGGCTGCTCTTGGTCGCCAGAAAAGAATCAAAACTATTGATGAAACCACCAAATGGGAAGACAATGCACTAAACTCTTCGTATGCTGAATCAAAATATTTGGCAGAACTAGAGATTTACCGGGGGATCGAAGAGGGCCTTCCTGCCACCATTGTAAATCCATCCCTTGTACTTGGCACGGGCGATTGGGGGAAAAGTAGTTCAAAACTCTTTCACTATGTTTGGAGCGAAAAAAAATTCTATAGCGCTGGCAATTGCAATTATGTGGATGTACGGGATGTGGCTGAGATCGTATTTAGGTTGCTGAATGAAAATTTCCTGACCCAACGATTTATTGCCAGTGCAGGAGCGATTCCTTACAAAGATTTGTTTGAGAAGATAGCTTTTAAGTTTAACAAAAAAGCTCCATCTATAAAGGTCAACCCCTTTCTAATAAACGCAATTGCAACTCTTGAAGAAATAAAGAGTCGGCTTTTGAATACGCACCCTTTAGTGACGCGAGAATCAGTTAAGTCCGCAAGCGAAAAATTTATTTTTTCAAACCAAAAATCAATTAACGATTTAGGCGTAAACTACCACCCACTAGACGAAACAGTTGATTTCTGTTGCGAGTACTATTTACGCACTTATAGCACAAACAAATAACAAACACAACTTGCTGATTACTTTTAATTGCAAGAACTTTGCTGGAATAACAGGGTAAAATTGTTACTGCTGAAAATTTTCCTTACTTTAGGAAAACCTTTCGACCGATGAGCCACGAATTCAGAAAAAGGGAAGAAGAAGAGGAGTTGATCAAGCGATACGAAGAAAATCTACGGGCAAATTCAATTGGATATTTTGATATTGATGCCTATGAAGTGATCGTTGATCATTATATGGAAAAGTTAAAGTTTAAAAAAGCTTTGGCTGCCATTAATCAGGCCATGGAACAATTTCCATTCTCTACCGGCCTTATAGCAATCAAGGCTCAGATCCTTTCCAATTTAGAACAATACGAGGAAGCACTGGAGTTGCTAGAAAAGGCGCGCAATTTACACCCGATGGATATCGAGATTTACCTCTCGATTGGCTCCATTTTATCACTTCAAGGAAAACATAAGGACGCCATCTCTTTGTATGAAGAAATTCTTTCTTTTGCCGATGACGAAAAAGACGACATCTACTATAACATCGGATTAGCCTATCAAAGTCTCGAAGAATACGATAAAGCAATTGAGTCCTACAAAAAATCAATCGAAGAAAATATAAATCATGAGGGCTCACTATATGAACTAGCCTTCTGCTTAGATATTGCGGGACAATTAGAAGGTAGCCTATCCTACTACAGAAAATTCATTGATGAAGATCCGTACTCAGCGGCTGCTTGGTATAACTTAGGTATTGTTTGCAATAAACTAGAGAAATTTGACGAAGCGATCGAAGCTTATGGCTACGCACTGGCCATCGATGACACCTTTGCTTCGGCTCACTTCAATATGGGCAACTCGTTGATGAACCTTGAGAAGTATAAAGAGGCATTGGAGGAATTTAATAAAACAGTAGAGATTGAAGGCCCTAGTCCAGAGGTGTATTGTTGCATCGGTGCCGCCTACGAAAATATGGGGCATTTTGATTTAGGGTTAAAATATTTTCAGAAGTCGGCAAAACTAGATTCGCTCTACGATGAAGCTTGGTTTGGTGCTGGCAGTTGTTTAGAAAAACAGGAAAAATGGTATCAAGCACTCCATTTTTTCAACAAGGCCATAAAGATCAACCACCTCAATGCAGAATACTGGAAAGCAGCAGCACACGCTGAATTTAAAATAGGCAACACTATTTCAAGTATAAGTGCCTATGAGGAGGCCGCTAATCTTGCACCGGAAGACAAAGAGATATGGCTGAATTGGTCTTTCATCTATTATGAACAAGGCGAACCTGATGGTAGACGCGCCCAAAGAACCCGATTTTCTGTATCGGATGGCCATTTACTTGGTTGAGTCGGGTCAATTTAAAGAAGCCTTTACTTATTTGGAAAATGCATTAATTTTGGACTTTGAAGGGCATAAGATTCTATTCGAGTTTTTTCCGAAATTAGAAACGCAGAAAGCCCTCTATAAAATCATCGATCAGTTTAGAAAAGAAAATTCCTGATGAACTACCACTTGAACAATTTACCTGAGCGAACAAAAAAGCCCAGGCAAAAAGGTTTCACCATGGCCATGGACAAAGGACTGAGCGTACGCGAGGCCGAAGACTTCATGAGCATTGCAGCCGACCATGTTGATATTGTCAAGCTAGGTTGGGCAACATCTTATGTTACGCCCAATTTGAAAGACAAGTTAAAGGTTTATCGAGATGCTGGAATCCCGTGCTATTTTGGTGGCACGCTGTTCGAAGCATTCATCATACGCGACCAATTCGAAGATTATCGAAAAGTGCTTGATAAATTTGACATGACGTTTGCTGAAGTTTCCGATGGTTCTATCGACTTGGATCACGATAAGAAACTCCAAGGACGCAGACAAAATTATTCCTCCTTATCAATGGATTGATTTGATGCAAAAAGAATTGGATGCAGGTGCCTGGAAAGTAATTGGCGAAGCACGCGAAGGTGGGAACGTAGGTTTGTTTAGGTCAAGCGGAGAAGTAAGATCTGGATTAGTGCAAGAAATTCTTACAAAAATTCCGTTTGAAAAAATCATTTGGGAAGCGCCACAAAAAGCCCAGCAGGTGTGGTTCATCAAATTATTGGGGGCCAACGTAAATCTGGGAAACATCGCACCCAATGAAATCATTCCGCTAGAAACGATTCGTCTGGGTCTCAGAGGAGATACTTTTTTACATTTCCTGGGTCTTGAAAGAAAAAAGGATAACTCAACGCCTGCATTCGAGGCTGACTAGTACGTGAGAAGACCTAAAGATTATATTTTACTCTATTTAAAAGGCATCGGCATGGGAGGTGCAGATGTAATCCCTGGTGTCTCCGGTGGAACCGTTGCTTTTATTTCCGGCATCTACGAGGAGCTAATCAACTCTATCCAATCCATTGACGTCAACGCCTTCCGCCTTTTGTTGCAATTTAAAATCGCTGATTTTTGGAAGAAGATAAACGCCAACTTTTTGATCACTGTATTAGCTGGTATTGTTACCAGTTTACTGTCGTTGTCAAAGTTAATGACGTACCTTCTTGAACATCACCCGATTCAAATTTGGTCCTTCTTTTTTGGATTGATCTTGGTTTCTTCACCTATGATCATGCGCGATATTAAGGTCTGGAGCATATCTAGTATCGTTTCATTTTTAGCGGGCATTGTCATCGCTTATCTTATTACGGTTCTTTCGCCTACCGAAACACCCACGAATTTGCCTTTTATATTTTTCTGCGGAGCGTTGGCTATTTGTGCGATGATTCTTCCCGGCATATCAGGCGCCTTTATCCTTTTGTTGATTGGTAAATATGAATACATGATCAATGCGTTGATAACGTTCAATATTCCGGTCATTTTTGTGTTTGTTTTTGGCTGTTTTTTAGGACTATTAGGCTTTTCCAGAATATTAGGCTGGGTGTTTACTCATTATCGTTTCCCTGCATTAGCTTTACTATCTGGTTTTATGATAGGTTCTCTCAATAAAGTTTGGCCCTGGAAGGAAATTATTGCCTACCGCATGGATCATGCCGGCAACCAGGTGCCCGCATTCGATCAGAGTATTTGGCCAGGACAATACTTGGCCAAGACGGGTAATGATCCTTTGCTATTCCAAGCGATTCTATTCGCAGCTTTGGGTATTTTTTTAGTGGTGGCTTTAGAAAAAATTGCTGCCCTTCTTAAAACAAAAAATTAAAACTATGGAAAAGAAATTTGGCTTAATCGGCTCGACTGTCTCTCATTCATTCTCAAAATCTTTTTTTGATGAAAAGTTTTTTAGAGAAGGGCTGCGCGACTATCACTATGACCTTTATCCTTTGGGTAATGTAGAAGAACTTAAGAAACTATTAGAAGACAATCCTGAATTGTATGGCCTAAACGTAACCGTTCCGTACAAAGAAAAGGTGATCAAGCTCTTGAGCGATATCGATTCAGAAGCAAAAAAAATCGGAGCTGTCAATGTCATTAAAATTCAAAACGGAAAACTGAAAGGATTCAATACGGACAGTGATGCGTTTTATGAGACCCTCGAAAAGTGGTTTCCGAAAATTGAAAATGCCTCTGCTTTACTACTTGGATCAGGCGGTTCTTCCAAAGCCGTACAACAAGCGTTGCGAAAACTAAAGATTCCTTTTAAAGTCGTATCTCGCGAAGAAGGAAAAGCAGGTTTGACATACGAGGCATTAGAAAAAAATGGAAACCTGATTACAGATGCTACGCTGATCATCAACAGCACTCCGTTGGGCATGTCTCCCGAAACAAATGCAATGCCCTCGATCAATTATGAACTCTTGACATCGCAGCACTTTGTTTACGATTTGATTTACAATCCTGCACGCACGATGTTCTTGCAGAAAGCAGAAATGCGCGGAGCGACCATCAAAAACGGCTTGGAAATGTTGCACATCCAGGCTGAGAAGGCATGGGCCATTTGGAACAATTAGTTCCTTGTTCTTGCCATTAGTGGTATTGTAAAATGCCGCTTCAATTTTAGTTTCAACACAGACAATTCCTTATGGACTTTGAATTAACGAGTGAGTACGAACCCACCGGTGATCAACCTAAGGCAATTGAACAACTTGTTAAGGGCGTAAATGCCGGAGATCTCCATCAAACTTTGTTAGGTGTTACCGGGTCGGGAAAGACGTTTACGATCGCAAATGTTGTTGCCAAAACGAACAAACCGACTCTTATTCTAAGCCACAACAAAACGCTAGCCGCCCAGTTGTATGGTGAATTCAAGCAGTTTTTTCCACACAATGCAGTGGAATACTTTATCTCGTACTACGACTACTATCAGCCGGAAGCGTTTATCCCGTCCTCCAATCTTTACATTGAAAAAGACTTATCGATTAATCAAGAAATTGAAAAGCTTAGATTGAGTGCGACTTCTGCTTTGCTTTCCGGAAGAAGAGATGTAATCGTGGTGGCTTCTGTTTCTTGTATCTATGGTATTGGGAATCCCGAAGAATTTGGCAAGAATAGAATTCAACTAAAAGTGGGAGAAATCATTCCTCGCAATAAGTTGCTGTTTGCGCTAGTGGACATTCTGTACAGCCGCACCGAGGCAGAATTTAAACGCGGTACATTTCGCGTGAAAGGTGATACGGTAGACGTCTTTCTTGCTTACGCAGATTATGCACTGCGAGTATACTTTTTTGGTGATGAAATTGAATCCATCCAATTGATTGATCCTGTTTCGGGAAAGAAGATTTCAGACGAAAAGCAAAGCGTTATTTTCCCGGCCAACTTATTTGTTACAGGAAAGGATATGTTGCAGCAAGCCATCCGAGAGATTCAGGATGACATGGTGTTACAAGTAGAAATGTTTGAAGGAGAACGAAAACACCTCGAAGCAAAAAGACTAAAGGAACGCACTGAATTTGATTTGGAGATGATGCGTGAGTTGGGCTATTGTAGCGGGATCGAAAATTATTCGCGCTACTTTGACAGGCGCAGTGTGGGTGCAAGACCTTTTTGCTTAATCGATTATTTTCCAGACGATTTTTTGATGGTAATAGACGAGAGCCACGTGACGGTGCCTCAGGTCCGTGCCATGTGGGGCGGTGATCGATCGCGCAAAGTAAACCTGGTCGACTATGGATTCCGATTGCCATCTGCACTCGATAACCGTCCTTTAACGTTTAATGAATTTGAGGCCATACTTGGGCAAGTTGTTTACGTAAGCGCCACGCCTTCTGAATATGAGTTGAGAAAATCAGAGGGCATCGTAGTAGAACAAATCATTCGCCCTACCGGACTTCTCGATCCGATCATTGATGTGCGACCAAGTAAGAATCAAATTGATGATTTGCTGGAAGAAATAGATGAACGCGTAAAAAAGAAAGAACGGGTATTGGTGACAACCCTCACCAAACGAATGGCCGAAGAGTTAACAAAGTTTTTGGAGCGGGCACGTGTAAAATGTCGGTACATCCACAGCGAAGTACAAACATTGGATCGCGTGGAAATTTTGCGCGAGCTTCGTCTCGGTGTCTTTGACGTTTTAGTAGGCGTAAACCTGCTTAGAGAAGGATTGGATTTACCGGAAGTTTCTTTGGTTGCCATATTAGATGCAGACAAGGAAGGCTTCCTTCGCAATCAGCGTTCCCTTGTTCAAACGATTGGCCGAGCTGCACGAAACGAAAACGGTAGAGTGATTATGTATGCCGATCGGGTAACCGAATCGATGCAAAATGCCATTGATGAAACAAATCGTAGACGAAAAATTCAGCAAGACTACAATCTGGCCAACGGTATCACTCCAAGGACAATTTTAAAGTCTCATGACTCGATTCTCGGACAGACAAAAGTGGCCGATTCCAAAAAAACACTCAAACGCTACTACATCGAGGACGAAGAAAAATCGTTGGCGGCTGATCCTGTTACAGCATACCTGACAAAAGACGAACTCATTGCAATGAGTGACCGAACTCGAAAAGCGATGGAGAAGGCTGCTAAAGAACTAGAATTTATGGAAGCTGCACGCCTTCGTGATGAATACCTGGCTATTCAAAAACTAATTGAGCAGAAGTAATCAGCTCTCACGAATACTTAACGTTAAACTTAGGTTGATCTATTTGACATGGCGAAATAGATCTCGACAAAAAATAAGTTAAGTACCCAACTGAGCCACGCAATGATACCGTAAGCCGAAGGTTGAGTCAAATCAAAAGATGATGTAAAGGCAAAGGTATATAGCCTTAAAGTGACTGCTGCGAACGTTAGCGAGTAGCTTCTCCACATCCATCTTTTATGTTCCGAGACATTGCCTTTCAATATTTCCTTGACTGCTCTTATGGTAAATACAAACCAAAAAACTGACTGAACAACAAAACTTGCAAATACCCAAGGGCCGCGATCAATAAAAAAACTCATAATCAAGCCACCGGGCGCGGCAAAAAATATAATACCATAAGCATAGATTTTACCAAAACCACGATGGTACCTTGGCCAACGCAAACTATACCGCGTATTAACTTGAAAGAAGCCTACAGCTAAAATAACGCCCGCTACTAAAACGTGAGAATAATAAGCAGGCAAATACCAGCCTGTAGCAATAGCTGCTTGTTTCAACCTTAGAAACCCGTAGGTAAAATCAAAATTGAGGTAGGTAAGGGCATTAAAGACCAATAAAGCGATCAAAAAGAAAATAATAGTTCCCAGCAACCAAACAAACGTATTCTTTAACCGCGTTATCACAATACTGCCTCGGTATCCAAAGTACCAACGATGTTCTCAAGAAAAATAAGATTATGTTTATCTATCTCAGACATAACAGCGATAACGTCCTTATATCTACCATATTTAGGCTTATACCACTTCCTGTATTCAAATTGCTTCGAAATTTCTTGGTCAGCAAAAATATAACCATTGGCCGCAAGCACTTCATTTCGAATAGCCTCAATAGTCTCATTTGAGAGAAATTGTGTCTTCATTTGTTTGTTACTCTTTGAATCCCAAAAAACAAAATCACCTTCCAGATAGGAGCTATCCATCTTAACAAACTCAGTAAATTGAAAATCACGAAATGAAGAAAGCTTTACTACCCCTTCAGCTACGTTCAAATACTCGTAAACTGGAATATTCCATTCTATACCGCCTGCAAATCCTTGATCTTCATTAGAATTAGTAGCAAAAAGGTTTTTTACCTCTAATAAAGAGTTATTTATGGTTTTGAATTCAATTTTAGATGAGATTGATTGATACCTACTTATTTTGACTTTGTTTTTGTCCATAAATGTCACATCATTAGTGGATCTCTCATAAAATCCTTCTCTACCACTGACGTAGCCATGTTTAAGAGATAATACAAACGCAACCAGTTTATCAGATAGCTGTTCTAAAAAAGCCCCTGTGGTTTTGACATATTCAACATAACCCGTGCCTAACAAACTATTTCCAATTATCATATCTGAAACAATCTCATTTAGGGCTCCTGAACTCACTAAATAATTAGAAGGAACAACAATCCCAAATCCCATATGATCTAAGCTAAGTATCTCTGTTATCGCCTTACTTTTAGCATCAATGGATACTTCCTTTCCTAAATACCTAAACTCATTCATGTACTTTTCTGCCTGACTACTTGGAAATCCCTCATGATAAGCATACTCCTTGCTAAACCACCCATATGTACTATCGTGTTTTACAATCCAGGCAGCATCCCCCTCATTATACGGAACAATAAGATTATAATTAGCTGGAACTAATTCCTTCCCTTCGATACTAAATAACCCTATCAAATTATTTCTTCTTACCTCAACAATGTCCGGCAGCTCAAACCCAATTGTACCAACCAAATTGTAATTTGGCGGAACGATTACTCTTCCTGTTTCGCTTACCAATCCCATTCTTACCGAATCCAACTTGGTGGCCTTCTCACCAATAAAATAGTTTTCCCATTTGCCATTTACGACATAGTAATAAATACTACCTTGATAATGTGTAAACCAAATAACTGAATCATAGGTCTCCCTCAGTTTACGAGATTGAGCAAAATAGATTTGCTTTGATGCTATTTCTTTTTCTCTAGCAACCTTTTCTTTAACATACCAAACCATTTGATGATATTCTTGATAAAGATCCTCAGCATCAAATTTTATGATCTTAAATCCATTAGTGTTATTTGACGCTAACCACATCGTAAATTTAGTGTCTTGCTCAAGTGGATTCGAAGTATCCAAAGAAATATGCTTGCCGCTTACCTCAACTCTTATAGTATTTTCATCAAAAAACACCAACGCGCTATTAAAATCCATGGTACAGCGTACACTGTCTTTATTGATATCTATATTCTGAATTATGCGAAGGGCCTTCATAACAACTTCCTTCGATTTATCAACTTGAAAATGACCTAGAATAACCAAGTCAGAATCTTGAAGGTCATCTTCAAACTCCTTTAGATAGGTGCGAACCTTCTTTTCGGGATCGTTTTTCTTTATGATTGAACAACTATTGAACGCAAGAAATGCTATCAAAAGCAAAAATGTAGGAGCTACCTTTTTCATGATATTAGAATTAGGAGTTAAATATAGCAAACATGATAGTTATTTGCCTTCCGTAACAAATGACATTTTTTCCTTGATTGGAGTCTACGATTCAATTGACCTTCAACTCTCCATCAATAACACTCCAATACTGATCTGGTGGCGCGACAGGCGTCTGTAAAATATTTAATCCCTCGGTCCCAATTGCGCTACCTACGCGCGCATACAATCGCAGCGCCTTACCTTGGTTATTCCATATCAATTTTTTGCCACCTTCGCATTGCTCTGGTATCGAACCAGCAAACAAAAAATGCGCAGTTCCAGATCCAAAAACTTTAGTGCTTCCATTCTCTTCAATCGCGACAGCCGTTCTTTCATCTACGCCAATGCCGATGGGGGAAGGAACTGCGAAGTCCTTTATCAGACGTGCCATAAAAGCCACATGCCTTCCCTGCCTGGTGCGTTGCGAATAATGCTGATCTGCAATTACATTTTTTAAAACAGGCACCAGAATAAAACTCTTGGAAATACTCACCAATGGATCGTACGGATTTGCCAATGCTTCATTGGAAATGACACTGCCGTTTTTCGCATCAAAAATGTACTCACTTAAAACAGCGCAGCCTGCACTTGTACCCCCAATTGGAACTTTCTTTGATTCAACGAGAAATTTAATTGCCTTTGAAACTTCCGTGTCTGCCCAATACTTGACATAATTGCTTTGGTCGCCACCGGCAATAAACAAGGCTTCTGCATTTCTAATTTTCTCTGATGCTTCTGCCAAATTCGCTTTTTCTCTTGAGTCAATTAACAGTGTCTCTACTGAGTTGGCATTCCCCAATTGTTTGATGTAGTCATTGTAGCCCGATGACCCTGTAGCACGGATCACTACAAAATCTCCTCCCCCACTTTTGTTGATCATCCATTTGATGGCTTCATCCACATCTGTCCCTCCGCCCATCAGCACGACACCAAATTGGGTTGTGGTCTGCACATCGGCTGCGTCTCCGGTGATCCCTAAGCTTATGGCGGAAGGTTTGCTAACTGGATTCTGTGCACAACATTCCGTACCGGTATCGCACGAAATAAACGATGCAGCGATAAGAATGACCAGCTTATTCAGGCTAAAATGATTCATCCTTATTTTATCTTCACGTCAATGCTTAATTCTTTTAACTGCTCTTGTGAGATGGTAGATGGCGTATCGATCATCGTATCCCTTCCCGCATTGTTTTTTGGAAACGCAATAAAATCCCTGATCGAATCGGCACCTCCAAAAAGCGAACAAAGTCGATCGAACCCAAACGCGATGCCTCCATGCGGAGGTGCTCCGTATTCAAATGCCTCCATCAAAAACCCAAATTGTTTTTTCGCTTCTTCTGGCGAGAATCCCAATTTGCTAAACATCAGTTGTTGAGTAGCGCGGTCATGAATACGGATTGAACCGCCACCAATTTCAGTTCCGTTCAAAACCATATCGTATGCATTCGCACGTACCTTTCCGGGGTCGCTATCAAGTAATCCCATGTCTTCCGGCTTAGGTGACGTAAACGGATGGTGCATGGCGTGCCAACGACCTGCCTGGCCGGCAGGCAGGCCCATTTCTTCATTCCCTGCCTGTCCGGCAGGCAGGTATTCCAACAACGGAAAATCTACTACCCAAAGTGGTGCAAATTTGTTTTTGTCCCGAAGTCCCAATTGGTTCGCCAGGTGTAGCCGAAGTTCACCAAGTGCTTTCTGGGTTTTTTCTTTTTCGCCCGACAATACCAAAATAAGATCGCCCGCATCGGCATTAAACTTCTGCGCCCATCGGCTCAATTCAATCTCATCATAAAATTTATCAACCGATGATTTGTACGTGCCGTTTGCCTCACAGCGCAAGTAGATCATTCCCTTGGCACCTATTTGTGGTTTCTTTACAAACTCCGTTAACTCGTCTAGCTGTTTGCGGGTATAGCTTGCACATCCTTTTGCACAAATGCCAACGACCAGCTCGGCATCATCAAAAACAACAAATCCCTTTCCCTTGGCCACATCATTCAGCTCAACAAATTTCATCTCGAACCGTGTGTCGGGTTTATCGGAGCCGTAATATTTCATCGCATCGTCATACGTCATGTGAGGTACTGACGGCATATCAATGCCTTTCACGGATTTGAAAAGATGGCGGATCAATCCCTCAAAAGTCTTAAGAATATCTTCTTGTGTGATAAAGGCCATCTCGCAGTCGATCTGAGTAAATTCCGGTTGACGATCGGCTCGCAAATCTTCATCGCGAAAACATTTTACAATTTGATAGTAGCGGTCAAACCCAGAAACTCTGGTGTTGACTTGATCAAAACCGGAGTTTCAACTTCAATGAAATCCAGGCTATCTAAATAGAGACGGGTTTGCTGAGCCATTTTATGTCTTAGCTGCAACCCTTCACGTACGATTGTTCTGCGCAAGTCCAGATAGCGGTACTTCATTCGCAGATCTTCTCCCCCATCGGTTTGATCTTCTATGGTGAAAGGTGGAGTTTTGGATGTGTTCAGCACCTCCAGCGAAGTCAATTTTACTTCAATATCGCCCGTTGGCATTTTATCATTCTTTGAAAGGCGCTCGGCAACGATGCCCGTTACTTTAATAACATACTCCCTTCCCATAGTTCTCGCCAGTTGAATCAAACTGGCTTCCGACTTGCCTTCTTCTAAAAAAAGCTGTGTAACGCCATACCGATCGCGCAAATCGATCCACAGTAAGCTGCCTTTGTCGCGCTGCCGTTGCACCCATCCCGTTAGGGTAATTTCCTTGTTTACATCACCAATTCGAAGTTCACCGCACGTATGAGTCCTGAGCATAGCAAAATGATTAAATTTGAAGGCGCAAATTAATAAAAGGATATCTCTTGCGTTATTAAAAGATCAATCCATTAATAGCCTGACTATGCCAAAATCACTCATTTTCTTGTGCGTTTTCGTGTTCGGTTTTAGCCAAAGTAAGTTGGTAAAGACAAAAGTGGCAGACGGGATCACCGTTTCTATGCCGAGCGAGTTGACACCCATGACCCCGGACGACATTGTGCAACGCTATCCCTCCGTGCGGGCCCCGTTGGCTGCCTACACAAATAGAAATAGAACAGCTGATTTTAGTATAAACACGTCTGCCACCCAATGGCCAGACGATAATACTGAATTAGCACAGAAATTTTTCAAATCAGGAATCACGAATCTGTTTGATCGTGTTGATTTTATTGATCAAGGCGTAAAGGAGATCAACAAACGCAAATTCATTTTTTTTGAATTTGAATCACGAGTAAACGGAAATCGGATGAAAGAGGGTGAACAGTCTGCCGTTTTTCAAAGATCTAAAAAGTGAGTGGCAACCGATAGTACACGCAATGATGACTTCCGTGAAGTTGAAAGAATAAACAGTACAGGTTGGAAATCTTAGCTCAAAAAAAATCGCACGAATATTTTATGCAAGAAGCCTTGAAAGAGGCCCAAAAAGCATTGGAGTTGGGTGAAGTGCCCGTGGGAGCCATTGTAGTTTGCCAAAACAAGATCATTTCGCGTACGCACAACCAAACGGAGCTACTGACTGATGCCACCGCACATGCCGAAATGCTGGCGGTTACGTCAGCTTCTTACGAACTGGGTTCTAAATACTTAAATGAATGCACGCTGTATGTAACGCTAGAGCCCTGCGTAATGTGTGCCGGGGCTTTGCATTGGGTTCAATTGCAGCAACTCGTTTACGGGGCAGATGACGTACAAAGGGGTTTCTCTCTTCACAAAAAAAACCTGCTACACCCCAAAACAGAAATACAAAAAGGCGTTTTTGTAGCCGAAAGCCAAGAACTGCTGAGTCAATTTTTTGAAAGATTGCGAGATAAATAATAAAAAAGGCCTCATTCAGAGGCCTTTTTTGGGTAGATCAAAATCGATCTTACACTTTTGTCTTCTTGATTTTCTTTTCGTCAACGCGCTTTCCGCTACGGTGCTCGCCCAAGATGAGAACATCTTTGGTAGTCTCGTATTGTTTGGCAGCCTGGAACATAGCCACTTCAGTATCGCGAATTAGAATCATACCGCTTTTGGCGCCTTTGTTACGCACTTCAATGTACCAGCCATCTTTCTTCTTTTTCGGTAAAATTGGAGGTCTTCCCATGTTTTTTGTGAATTTATGGGCTAAAATGCCCGTTTTATGAATTGATGCGCGAAGGTACAGTTTTCAGGCCATTTTGGCAAACCATTGCTAACTGCCCGCAAAGGGAGTGGTTTTAAGTTAGAGCAGAATCCTGAAGCCCGGGAATGCGATAAAAATGTACCGAATATAAAGAGCCCCTCTGATGACCTTCGACATAAAACGGCTATTTTTAATGGATCGGAAAAATCATTGTTAGTAAGCCAAATCGGGTAGCAATGGATGAAAAATCATCATTATAAAGGAGTTGGCAGCAAGCGTAAAGGTCGCCAGTACAACCAGCCATAACAAACAGAAAAAGATTTAAATAATGTTAGACCAGTCGTTTTCTCTTAAAAATTTTAGACAACTAATTTCCTTTCGAGATTTTGGGAAGTACGAATTGGGGAAAGAAGAGGCGGAAATTATTAACACGCTGAATGAAGTGGTTGATAAAATAAATAAAACAGACTACAACTTTACAACACTTATACAAGTACAAAATGATGGCAATACAATTTATTCACCAGCGAATATAGAAGATGAATTCGCTTTAAGAAAACTAAACGACAACCTAAAACGACTGTATAAGTTTAAGCAAGCAAATAGATTTTTGATTATAGAACAAACTAAAACTTTGCTTCAAGAAGAAGTGCCAATGTCAATTGTCAAGCTTGATATAAAAAATTTTTATGAAACGATAAACAAAGAAAAGATTTACAAAAAACTAATTGACGACCCACTACTTTCATTTCAATCAAAACAAATCCTTAAAAATTTCTTTTTACTTCCAGAGATTGTAGCACTAACCGGCCTGCCTAGAGGCATAAACATAAGTGCGGCACTATCAGAAATACTAATGAGAGATTTTGACAAAATGATGGCTCAACAGGCAGGAGTTTATTTTTATGCAAGGTATGTTGACGACATCATAATATTTACATTTCAAAATCCAAAGAAAATTGAAAAAAAAGCAAACGACATCTTGGATTTAGAAACTGGACTAAAATTAAATAAACAAAAAACCAAAATTATTCAAAGGAAATGCAGATGCATACCAATTTGCGCCTGTGCAGGTATATGTAAATGCAATAGCAATTGTAAATGCAAATACGAGGCTTCGGAAAACAAATTCTTTGAATATTTGGGCTACCGCTTTACATTTTCAGATATTGCTAAATATTCAAATCACTTAGTAATTACACTTTCTAAAAGTAAAATAAATAAAATAAAAACGAGAATCATTTTATCATTTTTAGACTTTGTAAAAACGAAGAATATTGATTTATTGGAACGAAGGATTGCTTTTTTAGCAAGTAATTTTGTAGTCAAGAGAAACAAAAAACAAGAAACTCTTAATGCCGGAATATTCTATAACTATCCTCACATAAATGAGAAAGGATTAATTGAACTAGATAACCTTACTTCGTTTTTAAGAAAAACAATTAATTCTAAAACTCATTCTTTCGGCAATAAATTAAATGCTCAAATTACACCAGCGAATCGTTTGGCGTTATCTAAGTATTGCTTTAAAGCAGGTTTCACAAACCGCAGAGTAAAATATTTTACACCGATGGAAATAAACGCTATAAAAAAATGTTGGATTTATGGGTAGACATAATGTAAATAAGAATGACAAAAGCAGAATTCTTTTAACAGAACTTTTACCCTATGAAGTTCCAATTCTTTTTTCCAATGAAGGACTTTATAATTACTGTCAGGAGAAAGGAAAGAGCAATCCACCAAAATTAGTAACAAAACTACTTGATGTAAAGGATAGTGATTTTAAAATTCCCTTCTCTTACGACATAAAGAAAAGTACTGAAAGTAACAGAACTCTTAGTTTGATACATCCTGCAATTCAACTAAAATTTATTCCATTCTATCAAAAGTATGACGCTCTAATAATTCATCTTTGCAGCAGAAGTCCCATCTCTTTAAGATTCCCATCAAAAGTCGCAACACATTTTTATTTCAAAAACAACAAACTCAATAATTCAGATAAAGAATCTTCAATTGAAATAGAACAATCTGGTTTTGAAAAAGAGCAGATATTTTCCAGCTCCTATTTCACCTACAAAAAATACCCATTGCTTTTCAAGTTTTACGATTCGTATGAGTTTTTAAGATTAGAAAAAAAATTCAAGCATCTTTTACAATTTGATATTTCAAAGTGCTTTGAAAGTATTTACACACATACAATTTCTTGGGCTGTTAAGGACAAGATGTTTGCAAAGGCAAATACACATAACAAATCATTTGAGGCTGATTTTGATAAGCTAATGCAGAAGTCAAATTATAACGAAACAAATGGAATATTAATTGGCTCAGAAGTTTCAAGAATTTTTGCAGAAATAATACTTCAAAAAATTGACTTAGAAACAATTGAAAAATTAAAACAAAAGAATTTACACTTTGGAGCTGACTACGCTGTAAGAAGATATGTAGATGATTATTTTGTTTTTACTAACAATGAAAAAACAGGCAGGGAAATTTTAAAAGAATTTCAATCTGAACTTGCAAAATTTAAACTTCATATCAATGCTTCAAAAACTGAGACAAGTAAAACCCCTTTCATTTCTGGGATTACAATTGGAAGAACTGAATTACAGAATCTACTTGATGATGTTTTTGAAAAATTCATTCACTATGAAGAATACGAAGTGCCTTCAGTTGATGGAGGTGACTCACAAGTTAAAACCCGATTAGAATTTAAGGTAAAAAGGAATAACAATACTACGGCCAATTGGATTGTTCGTGACATCAAAAGCATAATTAAAAAACACAAAATTGAATATGAAAGTATTACTGGATTAACCTTTTCAAGATTCAAAATAATTCTCTATAAAATTTATAGGAATTGTGAAACTTCCCAACTTACTGAAAAAGAGAGGGAGGATTTGACAAATTTTCTGCTTATAACTTTTGATGTAATGTTTTTCCTATACTCAATGGACTACCGAGTTAGGGCAACATACCTAATGACACAAATTATTATTTCCACCAACAGATTTATTGCAAAGTGCGGAGATGAAGTAAAGCACTCGATTTCAAAAAAGATATATGACGAAACAGTTTACCTAATTAAAAACATTAGACAGGACAATAGTCATCGGAATGTTGAACTATTGAATTTATTGATTTCACTAAAAGATTTAGGTGACGATTATTTACTACAAGCTGACGCATTTATTGACCTTCTGGATATAGAAAATCAAATTGACCACTTTACCTATTTTCATCTGACCATTATTCTCTATTATATTCAAGATAATGTGCAGTATGAGCATATCAAAAAGAAAATTGAACAAAGAATATTATCAATAATCAATGGTGACCCAAATCCGTTTCATAAAACAGAACTTACTTGCCTCTTTTTTGACACAATAAGTTGTCCTTATGTAAGCAGACTGACAAAGGAAAATCTTGCAGAGGTTGCTTTCAAGAAAATTGACAATACAACGCCACCTGTTGGTGACAGAAATAGAGTAATTAACTATATTTCAGCACGAAATTGGTTTATTGATTGGAGTAAAGACATAGAGTTGGATTCTGTTCTACTTAAAAAGGAGTTAAGAACACCATATTAAAACCTTGGGAACTGGTTGCAGGACGGAGCATAATACTCATTTATCGACAAGGTAATCTGATAAGATTACTAAGTAAATAATTGATGAATTGAGATTGAAAAATTTCAATACACACAAAGCCGAAATGTTCCAGTTCCTTTTTTAGTGACTTGGACAAATTAAAACTAAACACAGTGGACAGAGCTTTGCAAGACGAACTGCCAAGAGCACCTACAAGAAATTGGCGGTTCTCCGCTCAGTTGATGCTTTGTGGTGGCAGACAGTTTAGAGGTAGCCGAAAGTTCAGTTCTCCGCATCAACATTTGTGGTAAAAAATCCGCCCATCGCAAATCCGCAAAGCACTAGCAGTAATTAAAAATAAGATTAATTTCTAATATGCGCACAATTAGGATTCTTATACTTTTAAATAGCATTTCATTTTTTTCCTTTGGACAAGAAAAAATACTTTATCTGGACTCTTGCGAGAACTACGTTGTCGACTCGTCCTATTCAGTGAAAAGAATAGTACTAAACCACCCAGATAAGAAATTCACTTACATCTTCAAAGACTACTACAAGAACGGTGTGATGGTCACTTCCGGTATTGCAAAAGCAAGAAACGGAAAAACAAAAGATGGTGACTTCACATTTTTCCATGACAACTCAAAACAGCTGGCCATCGGACAGCTGGCAAAAGACTCAAAAAAAGGTAATTGGACATATTTTGATAGCAATGGAATTGAAGTCACGAAAGACGAACTAGTCAACAAAATGCCGACAACCAGATTCATCAAGGATGGCATTTCATTCAAAGGTAAATGTCTTTGCTACAAAAAAGAAGGGATATGGGAGGAAGAAAACTTGCAAACAAAAGTCAAAACGTTCAATCATTACGAAGACGATCAGCAAATAACAATTGACGGAGTGTATACTATCGTAGATGACACCGCGTCATATAAGGGTGGAATGGCCGAATTTTATAAATATTTGTTAAGCGAATTAAAATACCCGTTTATCACAAGGCTGAAAGGAAAACACGGAAAAGTGTTTGTTCGATTTACGGTAGACGAACAAGGTGCAGTAAATAATCCCCATTTTCTTCTGACATTGGACAAGCCAACTGAGAAGAGGATTCTCAACGTTTTAATGTCAACATCAGGAAGATGGGATCCGGCAACCTACAAAGGGAAAAAAGTAAAATCAAGTTTAATTCTTCCGGTTTATTTTGAGTTAAAATAAACTTCTATGCTAAAAATGCTTGCACATTGGTAGTTAACGTGTAATTTCAAACTGACCCGCTATTCCAGCCCCGACCTTGAAATCGCAGCCGTGATAAAGAAGAAATATTTAGTAGGTCTGAAAAGAAAAACGAAGTGATGAAACCAACACAGGACACTGCTACAAGAAATGGTGGGCCAGACCGACCAAAATTTAACATTCGAAAGACAAACCATTTTGGCAGGTGACCAATCTACAGACCATATTTCAAACAGAAAGCAACTGAGCCGACATTCCGATAGCTATCGGGATCGACCCTTCCTTTTTTTATTTTCCCAATCGTACATTTTTTTCATTCAATTTTAGCCAACCGCACTTTGGCATATCTGCAAGCCACATAAGCCCAAGAACAGACCAAGACTTGCAAAAGAGCCAGTTTTGGCATTGCACAGACAAATAATGATGTTTCTTATCACTAATGTCACGTTCATCCTGACTATTAGACTATGAATAATAATATTCTTACAAAGTAACGTCACAAAATTAATTATCTTTTGTATCATTGAAGTCAGGTTAAACCTGACATTGATACTATGATAAATAAATACATATCAACGCAATCAAGCGAACTTCTATCCTATTTCAACAGACAGAACAGGAATTGCTTTGACTATTCTTTGGTATACAAAGCCCTGCCCGACTCTAAAGCAAGTGCAGTAAGAGAACTGCTAAGCGACATGACAAAAAGGGGGCTTTTAATGCGATTGAAAGAAGGTATTTATTACATCATTCCCTACGAGCAAAATGCGGAAACCTTTATGCCCGATTGGCATTTAATTGCGGAGCATTTAGTGAATGATGCTAACCATTATATCGGCTATTATTCTGCTTTGCAGATTCATAACCTGATTACACAACCATCTCTGAAAGAACAAATCGTTGTATCAAAACAAATACGACCATCGGAAATAAAAATCAAAAAAGTTCCTTTTCAATTTATCTATCACAACAAAAAACATTTTTTTGGTGAAAAGAAAATTTGGATAGACAGCTATAATAAGGTGCGTTGTTCAGACTTAGAGAAAACTTTTATTGACTGTTTGTTCAAACCTGAATACTCAGGTGGCATTGTTGAAGTAGCAAGAGCAATATACACTTCAAAAGACAAAATCAACTACGACACACTACTCGAATACGCGAAGAAATTTGATTCACAAGCGGTAATAAAACGATTAGGGTTTCTCTTAGAAATGCTGGACATCAGCACAAAAATTATTGATGAGTTGCAAAAATTAAAAACAGCTTCGTATGTTTTGCTCGATACTGAATTACCCAAAACAGGCAAGCGAAATAGCCGTTGGAGTATCCAACAAAATTTGGAAACCGAAACAATTAAATCTGCATTTTATACATGATTAAGCCAGGAGAAATACAGCAAAAAGCAAGAGCAGTTGGAGTTCGTGACCAGCAGATTGAAAAGGATTATATCCTTTCATGGATTCTGTTTGGCATTGCAAAACATAGGCAGCTTTCAAAAACAATAGGTTTCAAAGGCGGAACTGTTTTAAAGAAAGTCTGTTTTGAGGATTATCGTTTTTCGGAGGACTTGGATTTTACATTGCTAAATGCCGATATTTCGGCCGGCTCGGCACAGGCATCCAATGAACAAATTTTCTCATGGTTTAACGAAGTATTTGAATTCATAAAAGACGAAGCCAACATTCCGCTTGAAATCATTGACAACAACGGCCATGAAGATGGCGGCATTAATTTTTACATTAGCTATATTGGTCCGCTTGGCGGACAGGGAAATAACAAATGCGCAAAAGTGGACATTTCTCGCAGTGAACAATTAGTGTTTGAACCTGTGATGAAAGATGTGTTTGTTGACTATTCCGATTTGGATGCATACCAATTGCTTTGTTACCCATTGGAAGAAGTGTTGGTGGAAAAAATGCGGTCGGTAATGCAACGAATGCAAGCGAGAGATTTTTATGACATCTGGTATTTGCTGGAAGAACATGAAATGGATGCCGGTTTTTATATAAGGCTACCTCTAAAAACTCAAAGTTGTTAAAAATTATATAACTGCATCGGGCTTGAAGAGAATATAAAAAGATTCATCTTTGGATATGAGAAACAAAAATGAGCGTGGATT
>VYLZ01000062.1_pt1 | contig 27961 bp, 28 predicted proteins | sample 5115361 | NCBI WGS metagenome assembly VYLZ01 (sample SAMN12291805, study PRJNA351875) | freshwater metagenome | isolation source: freshwater lake | place: USA: Michigan, Sixteen Lake | collected 2013-08-07 | reverse complement strand
CCGAAAAACATCAAAGAAACACCGACTCAATTTTTTTTGGATGAAATATCTTGACCAAATAAATTTATCGCCAAATTGATTTTTAAAAACAGAGTTATTAGAGGTTCCCTTAAAAAGATGAAACAGAATAATGTCCTCAATTTCTTTATTTTCATCTGTGGCAACTTCATTATCAGGATAATCTATTGGGATTGAGGCAAGTTTAAGTAATCTCAAATGAATGTAAAAGGAACTTTGTCCCTCCTTTTTTTCTACTCTTTCTTTAGTCCAATCCGTTCCCGGATCTTCCAAAAGTTTATCTACTCTTTGATTGACAATGCTCAGAATCATTTGGTCTGTAACATCTGATTCTTTAGATTCCAAGTTTACAAGCGCTATTTGATCTTCTTTGGATTCGGGAATTAAATTTAGGCGGAATACTATTTTTTCTTGTTCCTCTTTTATTTTTTCAATTTCAGTTTTCATAGCGCAGCTAATTTACTCAGTTTCCTGGTCTCGTAAAACTGTTGCCAATGTTAGTGTTCTTCACTCTCATCCCACTTTATTTTCTATAAAACGATCCTTCTCCATTATTTCAACGCCTGCACTTGCCTGACTTCTTCACTCGTCTCGCTCGCGAAGAACACCAACGAGGACGAGTTATGTCAATAACCATTTGCTTGCTTAAATGACTTAGCCCTAGACTGAAATCCGTCCTTCCAAGTAGAGAAAGCATGCAAATCATTACTAATCTCGTTTTCATCTGGTTGCAATGGAATTGTTTCGATGCCACCATCATGTTCTGTTATTGAATATTTTCCAAATAGAGTTGAGATAAATTCAATATCATTTTTCTCTACAACGACCAAATTTGATAAAAACCCCTTCTTCAAATTAATATTCTTGCTAAACCTTTGAATTGTATTACTTACTAAAACTTCTTCTACAGCTCTTTCAACCAATTTTCTCATTTTTTGTCGAACACTTTCTAAGCGACTCTCCTTTGTTCCAAGTTCCGATAGATGAAGTGAAGAAATTTGTCCCAATTCACTTCTTATTGAATCAACACGCTGTTGGACATTTTTTGAGAGATAATGAATTTCATCAGAGGGAATACCGCTAATTCCTTTATACTCCATTAAGCCAAGTATCTCGCAATCTTTGATAAACATGCTTTTATGTATGTCCATCAATAGTCTTACAAAATACAAGTCGTGGGTGAGTACAATCACCTGTCTATCATGAGATAGTTCGACAATTTTCTTTGCAATAGATTCGCGATAATCTTGATCCAAAGATGTAACGGGGTCGTCAAAAACCATTGAATTTTTTGCACCGTCAACAGTGCACTCAGATAAAAAATTAGCCAAGGCAACAACTTTCTGCTCACCATCACTTAGAACACTTTGAAGTGAATCATCTATAGTATTAAATCCACATTTCAAATAAGTAGCCCCACTGACCGTTCTTGTTCTCTTAATCGATATTTTATGTGCTATACTAGGATTTAACGATATCAAGTGTCGCATAAATTCTTCATGCTGTTGCTCAATAGCTTTTGACTCCATTATTTCGCCAATCTTTAATGAAATCAGTCTTGTATTAGTCTTCAGCTTACATCGGTTAAGCCAGTGTTTACGAGAATGTTCCTTTACATACTTAATTATTGTATCTTTTTCTAACGTAAGAAACTCTAACGTCTCTAACTCTAAAAGTTCTGCTTCAAGGCTTTTCCTATCAACGATCAGTTGTTTATTTGTAGCAATCCTACCCTCTAACTCAAGCGTTTTGACTGACACACTCTCGCTTAATTTGTAAAAAGTAAATGGTGTTGGCGTCTCAGCTATTTCACTTGATTTCAGGTAAGCCAAGTAATTTCCCTTTACTTTTTGAACTAGTTCCTGAAATCCAGTCTTATGCTCAGCAAAGCTTGGGATATCACTATTAAGTTCTTCATATGTATTAGACGTGCTGACATCAATACCGCTAATTTCATTTATGAATTCATCTAACTGACTCTGAGATCTAGAAAATTGCTGACTTGTTTCATCTGAGACAAATTTATTGAATCGCAAAAGCCGATCCTTTGCCTCCGGCACTAGCGGCTGTTGACAAAGAACACAGCTTTTTAAACTTTCATCAGCTGGATAGATGCTAACTAACGGATGAACTTCAGTAATAGCGAATTTTTTAGCTGTCTCCCATAATAGTTTCCATGATTCAGAGCCAACGCCAGCAACAGGATCTACACCCTTATTACTTTCTTTAGCAATTAAATAGCTATCTCTTTTTGAATTATAGTCCTCTTTAATCCGAATAACCCGGGAAAGGTTTTCATTTGAAAGAAATTTCTCAAGCTTTGATAACTCAGCTGTGATTGTTTTATAGCGTATAACTTTCTGTTGGAAAGATTGGATTTCAGCGCTTGGGTTTTCTTTACCAAGAACATCAATTAGTTCAATTTTTCTCTTTGCATTTTCCTCACTATAGACTAATCTAGTTTCAATATCAGCTACATTTACATCCTCAATCTTTCTATACCAAGCCGAAAGCTTACTGTTCGAGTATTTTTGATTGATGACTGGCCTTTGTATAGTTAATTTCGACAATTCAGTGTTAAGCCTTTCATCAATTCTCCCACAGAGTTTAATTAGACTTTCAAGAAGATCAATTCCAGCTGGCTTATACTCAATGGGGTTTTCATTGTTTAAATAAATACTAGCACAAGCACTGTCAAAAATATACACTGAATTCAGGGGTTCGATAGACTTTTGCCCAGCCTTCCATTCAAATTCTGACTCCACACCATCGATCGAGAATTTGATATTTACTTCCTGAGGTGCCTTATCATTTTTGTAAACATTGGACTTAATTTCAATATTCTTGTGTCTACTCCAACACAATTTTTTTAAAATGCGGCCGTAGCTAGATTTCCCCGATCCGTTATTACCAAAAATTATTGAAAGGCCTTTTATACTAAATTCGAGTTTAGCTTCATCGTATAAGGCATTGATGTTTTTTGGATTATTAATTGAGACTAATTTTGAAAACAAATTAGATATATGTGATTGTTCAGGAATGTCTTCAATAGTTGCAGGTATTGCCATAAGTTCTACACCTGTAAACCCTACTTCTTTTTTTAATAAAAGCAAAGATTCATCAACATCAGTTTCTGTAAGTTGGTGATTATTTAATAATCGCCTAATGGCATCTCGCATGAAAGTTGGTTTATTGACAGACCATTCAATTATTTCCTTATATACAGCCATAATGAGTTTACTTTGTAGCCAATCGTGAAAAAAATGAGCAAGGAATTTTTAAAGGACTAGCCCGACCGCTTCGCCTCCTGCGCCTCACGGGACAGGCGAAGCGGGCATGCCCTACATTACTAAAGTTACCAAGGGCATACACACTATAAGATTTTTACTCTCGTTGTTTTTCATTTTCTCTAATACTTTATCTCTAACACTGCCCTTGGCCACGGAAGGTAGGCTTTGTTTTTTACTTTGTTTACCGCATCTAAATTAAAAAATGAGGGCACGTTGGTGGCGCGCACGGTTTTGGGTGGGCGGGTGTAGGGTCTAAAAAAATCTTCCCAGTGTAGCCACACCACAGCCGTGGGGTTGAGTGCTGTGAGTAGCTCGGCCGGGTACTGTGGCGAGGCTGCGTAGGAGGCAATACCCAGGAAGGCAACATCTATATTGTGTAAGGGCAGGGAATCTAAAAAGGAAAAACATTTCCCTTGCTTGTCCGCAATGGTGGGCGTGCAGCTTGCATTACTTGAAGAGGATTGTATGTAGAAGCGCAGGGTGATTTTATTGTTGGTGACGTAGTCGATGACAAACGCAAAGGTGTTGCCTTCGAGCCATGTGTTGGCAGTGGTTTTGTCGTAAGGATTTTTAAATGTTTGATTGGGTGTGGTGATGTCGCCATCAAAGGCTTTGATGTTTTTGAGGTGTGGGTTGTGGTCGGCCAGAATTGGATAGACGTGTACGCTGGTGCTGTCGGTCGCCCATGTGATGGGTGGGCGTGTTTTGTCTGCGGTGTTCATGTGTGCTTCCAGCGCGTCCATTTTATTTTTGTCGATAGTGTTGTAGCAGATGTTGTAGCCGGATTGGTTGAGGTACACCATGGGCTTGTTGAGCGTGGCGAACACGGCCGGCACATCAAGTAGGTGATCGTAATGGCTGTGTGCCGAGAAGATGGCTTTCACCTGCGGAGCGAGCGGGCCGGTTTGGGCTTCAATAGATTTCAATCCGTACGTCACCATTTTTTTGTTGGCTCGTATATTTTCTTTTCCAAACAACACAGACCATCCGAGCTTGCCCACTTTTTGGTTGGAGAAAAAGGGATCGATGAGAATGCCATCATTCTTATTCAACAAATACAATCCGCCCGCCCCGAGGTATTGGATGGTGAGGGTGTTGTTTCCGGTGTTGTATTCTTTAATGGTTTCTCTCTTCTCAACAATGTGGATGTCTTTGGGCAGCTTGGAAAGGCGGCCTGGGGTGATGCAGGAGGTGAGGAGGAGGCAGAAGAGAAAAAGAGAAACACGCATCGTACTTTTTTTATGAACCGTTAAGATAGAGAATAATACGGATGGAGTTTCGTGTGAACGATGTCAATGAAAATCATTTCGCCTGTTTTCTTATTTTTCTTTCGGTTTGAATAGTAAATTCTTTGCTTGCTCCACGGTGCTCGCTTCACCTCAGTTAAAGTTGGTCGCCTGACAAACTTTTGCATCTCATCATTTTTAGTTTATTGTTTTCTCCACGTTGCTGGTCAGGCGACCCGCAACAACAAATTTTGACCAACATCAACCAGGGGATATGATGCATGCTCTTTATTTCGTTAAAATATCTTTTTACTTTACATCAATTTTCTTTGGCCCACCTATTCCAAAATTTATAGTTGCTAATGAGATCAAATTATTACCTGAATTAATAACCGGTTTAAACTGGCTGCCAAAATTGTAGGACAAAAAAATAGTATCAGAAATCCGATAGTTAAAATTGATGAGGTATTGAAAGTCCGAATCTGTTTTACTTTTCACGGTCGTAACGCCATTTGAATCTTTTGATTTTTCTAAGATAGTCTTGTTCTGACGTCCAAGCAATTCCAATTCAAAAGAAAACTTATCTACTTTGTAGACAATGCGAGTGCCATAATCAAAACTATTATCAAAGTAGTTCTTTTCAATGGAGTAATTCTTATAGAAATCGCTGTTCAGACGGGTATACTTCAATACACCCAAAAACTCCCAATGATTGTTTTTAAAAGGTTGAAAGGATGGGGTAAGCCAGATACTAAATTTGGGCACATATGATAAGTCGGTTTTGTTGGTTGGAAAGTTGAGGGCAAGGGCAGCCGCAAACTCCAACCGAAAACCTTGACGATCTTTGATAAGCTCTTCCAACTGTTTTGCCTCGCTGTCGATTTTCGTGAAACTGTCAATCGCATCACTTACGTCATCCAAGTAATCGGCCTTGCCTTCAGGTAACTTATCCAACAAGATTTCTTTTAACCCTTCTAGCCAACGATTAAAGCTATTGTCATTCACAAGGGTTGGGTCAACATTGATAAATTCCTGCTTGTCTTTTTTCATTTGTTCGATAAGCATTTTTACAAAGTCACTCTTCGATGAGTATTTACCAGATAAATCCAACGCCCTTTTAATGATAAAATTTGTCTCGGCTGCTTTAAGGTGTAGCGCTTTAACGCCATTCAAAAGAAAATCAACTTCTCGCTTCGTTCCTTGCCAAAGCATCGTCCTTATCCCGAACCCGATTGCATCGGTTTTAACGGAGTCTTTGATAATGAAATTCTTGGTTGACGAAATGGAAAAGGATAAATTTTGAATTAATGATTGGGTGAGTTTAGGTGCTGCAAATTCTTGGATTGAGATACTATTTTTTTTCGTAGTCCAATAAGGACTAAATTCAATTGAGTAATCATTTGGTGCCAAGAGGCTACCACTTTGATTAACGTAGTTTGAATAAACGGCAGCTTCAAGCGCTTGCCATGATTTAGGTTTTGAGATGGTAGCTGGTTGGTTACCGATGATAATGGAAGCAGGCGCAGAGGGTGCTTTTAGCTTACTGATTTTTTCTTTCAGGTCTTGCGCGCATAGTTGTGTATAGGCGCAAACCAATAAAAATAAGATTATTTTTTTCATTTTAAGCTTCTTTAAACCTCAGTGTAACAATAATTTGTGGAGAAGGATCTTCTATTTTTGTGTTGGTGTGCTTCACTATTGTTTTATTATTTATCTTGTAAGTAATAGGAATTTCAGTTGCATTTGGATTAATGCTTATGGCTTTCGTAAAAATCAAGGTGCGTTCCGCTTCAAGCGTTTGCAAGGTTCCAATATCAACGGAACATTGATCTAATGCCTGCTTATCATTTGGTCCAGGTAAATCAATTAGGTGATGAGCGGCTATTCCCTGTTCTTCAAAGGTGATGCGTAATGTTGCCGTTTCATCTTTCTTGAGAGAAATAGTTTTTGAGTAACGATAAATGGGCATAGTTGTATTTATTTCTAGCCTACTCTTCTTCGGATTTTCGGCTTGCTCCGTTTATTTTATCAAATGATGTTCGTCAAGAGATTTTTTAATTGCTTGTAATGCAGCATCAGCTGCCTTACGGTTAATTACCACTTGCGCACCAACCCATAAAAGCGCTTTGGTGTCCCATCGGTAATCATCAAAATTCAAGAGAATAGATTGCACGCGTTTCTTCAGCAGCCCACGCCATGAATTAACTTGGTTCTCAGTGATTGTTGGCCAGTTGGTTCCGTTGGGGAAAGTTGGTAGTGGTATAGCTGGCTTTTCATCTGTAAAGATTGGTATGATTTGTAGCCCACCATCTTTTTTGGAGGTGAACTTTGTCTTGTCCACCACTGATTGATAGCCTTCAGCAAAAATTGGATTGGTAGAGTTTGCAGGAATTGTAAAATAGTGCCGCAAAAATCGTTCGCAATTGGCGCGTCCTAAAAAGAAATCATGAACACGAAAATGTTTGTGCGTGAATCCGCTAAAGCCACCCAGCGCGCCACAGGCAATTGCTAATGATCCATCTAACCTCTTGTCGGAATTATGGGGATCTGGTCTTGACGGGGAGATAAGAAACTGGGATGGATTGTTTGAACTCCACGCTTCCTCTAACTGAGGTGGCTTAGCGCGAGCCTGCGCTAGCATAGCTGAAAGAGTATTGCCGGCAATGGTCATGAGTCCTTGGCCATTGTCGAATTTTTCTTCTTCGCTAGGGAAAGGATCGACCATTAGCACGGTTCCTTTAAAGCTGTTGTAGGTGGAGGCCTCGGTGTCATTTGTAATGGAGCGCATCACGTCTTGCACTTTATCGAATGGCTCGTTATTGATGACACCCCCATCGACATTAACAGTTTCAATTTTTCCTGATGCAGAAGATAGCGGAGAGTTGGCTAATATTTGCTTCAGCCAAACATTGTCTTTCACATGCTGAAGTTCTCTTTCCACTCCACGGGCTTTTAGTCCAATTGGGAAAGCTCCGGTTGCCATTGCTGCATTGCGTGCTAGCGGCACATTTAATCCACTAAAAAAGTCGAGTGGAGTCCAACCGTCATTAGAATAATTATTTTTGTTGAGAGCGAAGCATGCATAGTCATTATGTATGCTCATCATGTACTGATTATTGGCTGTTCCACTTTTGAAAGCCACATTATATTCAAAGCCCTGGAGATTGGTAAGGGTAACAAACAATCTAAGATTAAGATCGATAAACGGGAGATCTACTTTGTTTCCTTGCAGCGGCTCGGTCACTCGTTTAGCTATATCATCTAGGAAGGAAGAGTTAAGAAGTGAATAAATCTGCTTTGTTTTGATGTCGTCCGTTTTTAACAACAATGGGAACATATCATCCTGCACCAGATCTACCCATGAGTGATAAAGCTTGTGTGTTGGTTGTGATGCTTCTAGTGGTGAGGAAAAACTAGAAAGTGGTGTGTATGTTTGATTAATAGCGGACGCAAGAATGATTCCGGTCATTCCACCAGCTGAAGCACCTCCGATAATAGGTATTTGAACATTATGTTGCGGAGTGTTGGGCGTTTGCTGGTCTTTTCTCTTCTGCCACTCTTGGAGTGCTTCTATCAAATAGTCTATAACGCCAGCAGTGTAAGCACCAGCAGAAACTGCACCCGCTAAACAAAGACCAATTCGAAAGGGGGGTTGAGAAGCCATATATTTTTTTAATTAATATTCTCTTTTAAAATTTTCACCGGCTTGCCTTCTTTGCTTTGGAGCTTTATCATCACTTCGTTCTGGTGCACAATACAACCGCAGTAGTTGTGGCTGTTGGTAGTAATTTGGTATAGCGTATGATCTTCCATGGGCTTGTGGCCGGAAGATTTAACAAATGGATTGAACAGTTTTAATAGTTCCATAGCTTTCCTTTATGCTTTTTTAGCCGACACTTTATTTGACAGTCGCTGTCCTTCCAATTGCTGCTTAAGCTTTTCTAAAAATTCGGGGCGTTTGCGGGGCGTGGTGCTCATGGCCGTACATACTTCTTGTATGGCGCGCTCTACCACGCTTTTGCGGTATTGTGGAAAAGCCGTCAGCACATTATCCACCAGCCAACCTCGCTCGTGCGGCTCGTGGCAGGCTACATAGTCGCGGTGAAAGGTGGCTTTGTGTTGTTCACTGATGTTTGACCAACTCATAACTGGTTTTGTAAAGTGTGGTTGTTTATTGTCTGTTTTTCTTTTGTCAAATCTCCTACAGGTTTACTTGGCTATCAATACCCCTTTTTAGGTATCTTTTGATCTAAAGGATGACGCCATAAGCTTCATCAAAAGCAGCTGCCGTGTACGCATTGGTTGCGTAGGCAAAGCCCTTGTCGCCCCAATTGGTGCCCCAACTGTTGCGTACAATAAAATGGTTTTTGGTATAGCCCACGAGCGCCACGGCATGACCGTCTTCAGGCCCTGCACTGGCGCGATCGTATTCATCAAGCACCCCATCGCTGCCAATGTCATCCCACGTGCTGTCGCACTCCAGGCGCACGGCTATGGGGCCATTGTTGGCAATCCAGTTGCGGTAGTTGGCGAGTTTGTCTCCTTTGATGAGATTGTAGTAACTCGCAATCTTTCCGTTGGCAGCCTTTGCGTAAAACACATCTTCATCGAGGGGCGAGAGGCTACCGCCAAAGGGCAAAACGGATTCTTGCACGGTACCAAATTTTCGGGCGATGTCCAGTGCTGTCTTGATGCTCGTGCCGGCACCTTCCAAAAAGGTAGTAGCATAGCTCACGTCTGTGTCTGTCTCTTTCGAAGCCATCCACAGGTAGCGCACCGATAGCAGTTGTTCTTTTTTCAGCAGGCCTTTTTTTACAAAATGCCACCGCAGCATACTGTCGGCCGTAGCCCAGCCCACACATGAGCCGGTTTGTTCCTGATTGGCAATTTTCCACCAGGAGGCGCGCAGGTCTTTGGAGGTTGGTATGTTGGTTTGTGCCGCTCTGGCGCCTGCGGCAGATTCAAAGACCCAATCCTTTTCTGTTTTGCGCGAAACGTTACAATTGAAAATACGCTTTTGTTTTTTTTTTGTCTTGGCCATAATCGGGGGGTTATTCTATTAAAAATTGAATGGCTTTTTCTTTGGTGTGGAAGGGCTTAAAATTCACCGGATACGTTAATAGTATTCCTTTTAGTATCCACGACTTTACTGAGTCGATGCCCAGCAGCCCCACTTTGTAGATGTGTTTCAGCGTGGCTGCGGTAAATTTTTTTGCCTCTACTACAAACGCAGGCGTCACACAACAATTTCGGTAGTCGAACAGAATGAGCTGAGTCCTTGTTTGGGTCACCCAATCGAAATTGGCTTGATGCAACTCGATCATTTCCTTTTCCTTTAGCCTTTGGTAGTCAGCCATAACAATTTCTTTAACGCCATGCACTTCAATGGACAATCGTTCAGTTCCTGTTTTATTGGCTTTTGCTTTCATCACAATTTCTACGGGTAAAAATGCCAGTTGTCAATCGCTGCGCGTTGACATGACAAACTTGGGAAGCTGGAGGGAGATAGTCAACGTGGTTTTCCCCGTATTTTGCACATGGTTTTCCCCGTATTTAATACGTGGTTTTCCACGTATGAAATACGTGGTTTTCCACGTATCATTTTACAAAAAGGATTTTCACCTTTGGGGCATCAAATAAATTACTAAACCCTAAACACAATTAGTATGGCAAAAAAATCTGGAAAGAGCCCCGCATTTGAATTTGATTTCAAAGGGGCAGAACTGCAAAGATTGTTGGCGACAGAGCCGAGCATCGTTCGCTTCACCGTATCGGTCGAGGCAGTAGACAAAAAAGGAGGCGGTCAGGTGGGGGCTCTGCGTATTAGCGCAAAGGCATTGGCCAGCAATGGACGAACAACTACTCGCTCGGGAAATGGCGTGGATGGTGGCCCACATCCTCCGGGGATACCATCCTAAATTTTTCGAACCCAAAAATCAAGTGGAATGGCCTAGAACACTGTCTCTTGCAAGAATGATGATCAACGGCCATTTCCATTTTTTTTGCTGAATTTTAGTACCCAAAAAGCAATTTCTATTTATTGGCTAGTAGATGACGACTTTAGAACACTTTTTTTTTAACCTGCTTGAGCCTGTTGGCTATGGATTGTACTTTTTGTTAATCTTAGTGCTCATTCGCTTCGACAAGCGGCCAAAGTGGAGGGCGTTGCTAATCTACTATTTTGTTGCGTCTTTGCTAATGTGGAAAGCAGCCTATGCCTATCCTAATCTCGCGATCTACAGTTTATTGTGTCTATTGTCTAGCATAGGCCTCGGCACCTTCTTCTACTATACTTTCAAGGCTTCCTCGAAGAAGAGAATAGTGATTTTTTTTATTTTTTTACAGACGTGTTATTACCTGATTGAGATCTTTCGAGCTGAACCTCCAAAAGCTTTTGATAGCCTCGGATTTGTGATCTTATCTGTGGGAATAGTTGTGATGTCATTCCTTTTTATGCATCAAATTCTCACCAATGTTACGGAAGAACCGCTGTCGTGGAACTTTGATTTTTGGTTCGTGTCCTCGCAGCTGCTTTACCATTTGGGGTCATTTTTTATTTTTTTAACCTACGGCTATCTTACCAACAAGCTGATTTCTTCTAGCGATTACTCAGATGAAAAGAGATTATACTTGAGCCAATTATGGACAGGTCATAATGTTCTCTTATTTTTAAGCGCCCTTGTAATTGGGGGCAGTCTTTTATGGATATCCTTTCGGAGGAAATCACCATCATCGTTGTAGGGTGCGCCTTTCTCTTGTTGGTGGCCGTGGGCATAATTGTGCTCTTTTTAATTTATCAGAAGAGGCAGTTGAAGTTTATACTCGAGAAAAAGGAACTTAGCAATCAGTTTCAGCGTGAATTGTTAAAAACACGCCTGGAAGCACAGGAAGAGACGCTCAATCATGTAGGGAGCGAACTGCATGATAATATCGGGCAGCTGCTGGGTAGCGCCAAGTTGATGGTGGTAATGGCCGAGCGAGGAGGCGCTTCGACCGATCAATTTTTGGTGCTGGACGAAACAATTTCCAAGGCCATTCAGGAGTTGCGGGCGTTGAGCAAGTCGCTGAATACGGAGTGGCTTGAAAAATTTAATTGGATCGACAATTTGCGCACCGAAGCGAATCGATTAATGGCTACCAAAGAAGTGACGATAACGTTATTGCACCCCTCATTGATCAACTTATCGCTCGATCGGCAACTTATTTTGTTTCGCATTGCGCAAGAGGCACTGCAAAATGCCATAAAACACGGCAAGGCTTCGCACATTACCGTGCAAGCCGAGCAGAATGAATCCGCATTGACCATTTCTATTGCCGACAATGGGAAAGGCTTTGATGTGAACGACCACTCTATTGAAGGCGTAGGGGTGACCAATATTCGTCATCGGGTGAAACTGTTGGGCGGCCAGGTATCGTGGCAGTCAGGCCCTGCGGGTACTCATCTTTTTATTAACTTACCGCTTTAGCAACCCATGGACGAGGAAACAACAAGCGCGGAAGCCACACCTATTTTTTCGAAAATTAAAGTTGGGCTGGTAGACGATCACCAGCTTTTTAGAAAGTCGTTGACGCTGTTGTTATCCAGTTTCAAAAATACGCAGGTGGTGATGGATGCCACCAATGGTATTGATCTACAACAAAAGATAGCACAGGCCGAGGTGATCCCTGAGTTGATGCTAATCGATGTGTCTATGCCACAGATGGATGGCCCCCAAACCGCAGCGTGGCTGCATCAGACTTACCCGGCCATACGCAAAGTGGCACTATCGATGGACGACAAGGAAGAAACGATCATTAAAATGCTGCGAGCCGGATGTTGTTCCTATTTGTTTAAAGACATCCATCCGAACGAGCTGGAACATGCGCTGGATGAAGTGCATAGGTTTGGCTATTACAATCCGGCTATCAGCTATCAAAAATTGATAAGTTCCGCACAAGAGGCTGATTCGTCTCTTCACCTGACAGAAAGGGAATTGTATTTCTTGAAGCTATCGTGCAGCGACTTATCTTATCGCGATATCGCCTCGATTATGAATTTAAGTGAGCGCACCATCGATGGGTATCGTGCCTCGATGTTTACAAAACTAAACGTGCAGAGCAGAACCGGCATGGCGCTAGAGGCCATTCGTAAGGGATTTGTAAAGCTCTAGCGAAGCGGCTCGTTGTGAAGTCGCTTTATTGGCCTTCACCAATCGTGCCGTTAGTTCAATTTCATCAAAATCAACATGGGTCCTTCTTAAAGAATAGAGCAGCAATCTCACCTCACGGGGATGAATCGACAGGTCAGATTCTGTGAGCAGGTAGAGGTGAACCAAGGCACATAACCGTTCTTGGTCTGAGCAGCTGTTCAGCAAGTCTATGCCATCTTGAAAAAGTTCTTTTTCCGATTTCTTGATGAGGGCTTCCTGAAAGGTTGAAAACGTTTCTTCCGGAATATTTTCTTCCCTTCGGATTTCCTCAAGGGCTTTTCGTTCGCGCTCGTCTACAAAACCATCTACGTTCATCAACAGGTGTGCAAACAGCAAAAGCCCTTCGTGGTAGGTGGAATGGGTGGGTTGAAGATACATTGATGTCATTCTAAATTCAGGTTTTGCATTTCGGTCACTTCCTCCAGGGTCAACAGGTTCGCGTTCATCAAATTGAGCAGTCGAACGTGATCAGCCGTTTCCTTTCCCTCGGCCAGCAAAATAACGGGTGTCTTTTTGTTGACCGAGAAGTTGCGTATGGATCGCACCATTTCGATACCGGTAACCACCGGCAAATCAAGACCGCATAAAATAAGATCAAAGTGTTCGCCACGGCAGCACAATAATCCATCCAATCCTGACATGCAAGATCGAATGTACCATTGCGACAGTTGTGCTTTGATACTTTCTAAAACGGCCTCGTTCCGGTGGACTACCAATACCTTCATCCTAATTAACCTTAAACCGAGAGCAAAGGTGGAACGCTAACTCCTATCAGCGCAACGGGGAAAACCACGTATTTCATACGGGGAAAACCACGTATTTTCACTTTTTTCGTCCGATTATGGGCATAATTCTATCTTTGCGCCTTTTAAAAACATCTCAATGTGCAAATCTAAACTTACCGCAAGCGTGTATTCGGGCCAGAAATAGGATAGCATTTTGAACAACAACAGAATAATGGACACCATTCAAATTCGAGAAGCCACCGAACACGACATCCCATCGATCATTGATTTTCAATTGAAGATGGCGCTAGAAACAGAAAACATTACACTGGATATTGCTACCCTTTCGCAAGGCGTCCAACGGTTGTTTAAGGACTCGTCAAAAGGGAGGTATTATGTAGCCGAAGAAAATGATGAAGTGATCGGTTGTCTGATGACAACCCACGAGTGGAGCGATTGGCGTTGCGGTACGGTGATTTGGATTCAATCTGTCTACATCCCGGAAGCTCATCGCAGCAAGGGAGTTTATAAAAAATTGTATCACCACATCCAACACCTTGTGAATACTGAACCTGATTGGCGAGGCATTCGGTTGTACGTAGATAAGACAAACCAATCTGCGCAAAACGTGTATACTCGGCTAGGTATGAATGGCGAACACTATCAGGTTTTTGAGTGGATGAAGGTTGATTGAGACCGTCATCGCGAGTACAGGCGGACTTGGCATCGCTCAAATGTAAATGGAGCTTGTTTCTCTGCCGCACGGGGATTTACTTTTTCGCTCGTTTCTATTACCTTTAAATCATGGAATCTACAATTGAACGTCCGCCCCGCACTATGATGGAAGTGTATGAATTACTTCCCGAAGGGACATTGGCCGAATTGATCGATAATCAAATCTATATGTCGCCAGCACCAAACACCAATCATTTTACAACAGCAAAAAAGATATCAAAAATTCTGGATCAACTGATCGAAGATACAGGGCGCGGATTTGTTTTTTATGCGCCCTACGATGTCTATCTAGATAAGACTCAGAATGCAGTTCAGCCTGACATATTTGTTGTTTTGTCGTCCAACAAAGGTGAGATTGAGCCACACGGTAATTTCAAGGGAGTGCCTGACTTGATAGTTGAAGTATTATCTGTGGGAAATCGATCGCATGATTTGACAAAAAAGAAAGACCTCTATGCCAAATTCGGAGTTAAGGAATATTGGGTTGTTGATCCGGAAACGAAATTAGCCATTGGTTTTGAGTGGAAGGAAAACGGCTATGTCAAAATCAGCGAAGAAATCGGTAAGATTCAGTCTCGCCTTTTAAAAGAGGATTTCGCTTTTTAAAAATTCAAAAAGAATCCAAATTCCCATTGAGCGAGCAGCAGAAAGCGTGTAGCTTGCAGCCCCGAGTAGAGGTACTATTTCATGCCCACAACTGTTGCAAAAAAAATAAAAGATATCACCGGCCACGATTTCATTGAAATCATTGGCGCACGTGAACATAACCTCAAGAACATAAGCGTCTCCTTCCCACGGAACAAGCTGGTGGTTCTCACCGGTATTAGCGGAAGCGGAAAATCATCCCTTGCATTTGATACTATCTATGCCGAAGGACAACGTAGGTACATGGAGAGCTTTTCGGCCTACGCGAGAAGTTTTATGGGAAACCTCGAGCGCCCTGACGTAGACAAGATCAACGGTCTTAGTCCGGTCATCTCTATTGAACAAAAAACGACTTCTCGCAATCCGCGATCTACCGTTGGAACAGTTACAGAGATTTATGATTTCCTTCGCTTGCTATTTGCTCGTGCGGGCGAAGCGTTTTCGTATCAAACAGGCGACAAGATGGTGCGCCAAAGCGAAGAGCAAATTTTGGATGCCATCATTTCTAATTTCAACAACAAGAAGTTAATCATTTTGGCGCCCGTGATCAAAGGAAGGAAGGGTCACTATCGCGAGTTGTTTGTTCAGATCAGGAAGCAAGGCTATACCAAAGTGCGCGTAGATGGTCAAGTGGTGGACATCACCGCTAAAATGCAACTAGATCGTTTCAAGATACACGATATTGAAATGGTGATTGATCGCATAGTGCCTACGGCAGCTGATCGGTACCGCATCAGTCAGTCGATCAATACAGCTTTAAAAGAAGGCAAAGGGGTGATCATGGTACAGGAAGAGAACCTGCCTGCCGGCCCGCCTTCCGAAGCGGAGCGGAGGGCAGGCAAGGCAGGTGGAAAGGTACACCACTTCTCAAAATTCCTGATGGATCCTAAAACAGGTTTATCGTATGATGAGCCAGCGCCCAACAATTTTTCATTCAATTCTCCCTATGGAGCTTGCCCTACCTGCAATGGCCTGGGTCAAATAGAAGAGATCACCGAAGCATCTGTGATACCCGATAAGAAGTTGAGTATAAGTCGAGGTGGTATTTTACCACTCGGAGAATACCGCGACATCTGGATTTTCAAAAAGATCGAAGCAATTTTAAAAAGATATAAACTCACGCTCACTACGCCTATCAAGGATATTCCCAAAGAAGCACTTCACGTTTTATTGTATGGCGATGAGATGCCGGTGGCAGTTGCGTCTGTTAAGTACCCGGGCACAGAGTGGAACACCCAATTTGAGGGCATTGTCAACTTTCTTCAAAAGCAAAAAGAGGAAGGCTCTGAATCGATCAAAAAATGGGTAGACGATTTTACGATTACCAAGATTTGCCCAGCGTGTCATGGCGCTCGATTGAAAAAGGAATCGCTGCACTTTAAAATAGACAACAAGAACATTGCTGAGCTTGCCCAACTTAATATCGATGTGCTCAAGAAATGGTTTGACGGGCTGGAGAATCGTATCAGCGACAAGCAAAACCAGATTGCTGTAGAAGTATTGAAAGAAATCAGGAAGCGAATAGGTTTTTTATTAGACGTAGGTCTGGACTATTTGAATTTGAACCGACCACTCCGAACATTGAGTGGTGGCGAGGCACAACGCATTCGCTTAGCTACTCAGATAGGCACTCAATTGGTGGGCGTGCTTTACATATTAGATGAGCCCAGCATCGGCTTGCATGCGCGAGATAACGCAAAGTTGATAAAAGCGTTAAAGGACCTTCGCGATTTAGGAAACTCCGTCATTGTAGTAGAGCATGATAAAGAAATGATGCTCGAGGCAGATTATATTATTGATGTCGGGCCTGGTGCAGGAAGACATGGAGGTCACATTGTGGCGGAGGGAGACCCGGATACATTTTTAAAAATTGATAGCACGACTGCGAAGTACCTGAGCGGAAAAATGGGTATTAACTATTCGAACGAACGTAGAAAGGGGAGTGGAGAAAATCTTTCGCTTTTGGGTGCCACTGGAAATAATTTAAAGAATGTTGATTTACACCTTGCACTTGGAACGTTCATCTGCATCACAGGTGTTTCCGGCAGCGGAAAGTCAACACTCATTCACGATACACTCTTCCCGATTTTAAATCAGTTTTTCTTTAACTCGCGACAGGAGCCATTGCCGTATAAAAAAATAGATGGATTGAAGCTGGTTGATAAAGTGATTGAAGTAGATCAATCTCCAATCGGCAGAACCCCGCGATCGAATCCGGCCACGTATACCGGTGTCTTTACGGAAATCAGAGACCTGTTTGCAAATATGCCCGAAGCGAAAATCAGAGGATATAAAACAGGGCGCTTTTCTTTTAACGTAAAAGGTGGACGCTGCGAAACCTGCGAGGGTGCGGGCTTGCGGTTGATCGAAATGGAATTTTTGCCGGATGTATACGTGCCCTGCGAAACCTGCAAGGGAAAACGCTACAATCGTGAGACGCTGGAAGTGCGATTCAAGGGAAAGTCTATCAGCGATGTGCTGGATATGACAGTCGAGGAAGCCATCACTTTCTTTGATAAGCTTCCTCGCATTTTGCGAAAAATACAAACATTGGGCGAAGTAGGTCTGGGTTATATTTCATTAGGTCAGCATGCTACTACACTATCTGGTGGCGAAGCACAACGAGTCAAATTGGCAACCGAACTTTCGAAGCGAGACACAGGTAAGACACTCTATATATTGGATGAGCCCACTACCGGACTTCATTTTCAAGACATCAGCCATCTGCTGGATGTGTTGCAAAAATTAGTCGACAAAGGAAACACTGTGTTGGTGATAGAACACAATATGGACGTGATCAAATCAGCAGATCATATTATTGACTTGGGGCCAGAAGGTGGGGCCAAAGGAGGGATGATCATAGCGAAAGGTACGCCTGAAGAGGTTTCTAAAAATCCAGCGAGCTATACAGGCAGGTTTTTGAAGGTGGAGTTGAAGTGAATTAAGTCTTTCGGGAGTGAAAAAATATCATTTCAAAATTCAATCCTATAACTTAGCACTGGAATAAGTCCCAACTGGTATTCATAGCCAATTTTACCAGAATTAAAGTTAAGAGATTCGGAGCGGGGATTTTGACGGTTAGTAAAGTTACGAATATCAAACGACCAAATGTGTGCAGCTCTTTCCCGACTTTTGCGAAAACCGATATGAACATCCAAACGAAAATAGTCCGGAAGAATTGATTCATAGCTTCTGCTATAATCATACACTTGTTGCCCTTGCTTTAAGCTACTTGCAATATCAATAGGTGTTTGAGGATTGTTGCCCGCCCACGAAACGCGCGCGTTCAATTCAAAGATGTTTGACTTTCGTATGCCGGTGTTATATTCCTTTCCGGCCAAGGCGGTGAATATATGCTGCCCGTTAAACGAAGTATTGCGTTGCACGCCATCGGCTCCACGATAGTGTGATTGATAAAGTGTAGTGGTAAATAAGAAATAGTAGTTATTCGAAAACCTTTTGTCGAGGCTAAGTTCTAATCCGTAATTCTCTCCAGCGCCTGTATTGGCTAGTGGAATGGGGTCACCACTGTCTAGCCGGGAGTTGAGGTATTCGTTTAAAGTGTTAAGTGCAGAGAATGTCGCACTATAAGGTGTGATATTATTGCCGACATAAACAGGTATTTGATAAAGGTTTTGATAATAGGCCTCCGCCCGCGCGTGCAGAGTTTTCCCTATCTGCCAATCGTAACTGAGAACGTAATGCAAAGCTTTTGAAAGATCTAAATTTTTATTCAAGTATTCAACAGAGCCATCTGGCAATACAAATTTTTGATGATACAATGTAAGCTGTTGCAATTGACTATGAAGCCCCACTGCTGTGCCAATGATTTTGGTTTCTGAAATTTGATAAGACAACCCCACACGCGGCTCGACAGAATACTTTTGATTGAATAAAACATAAATTCCATGCAGCCCAGTATTGAACGTAAATTTTTCGCCTAAATTTTTTTTCCATTGCGCATAAGCTTGAGCGTATTGGGCAATGCCATCTGAGTCAAGTGGATTTTTGAGTTTCTTATTATCAGTCAAATCGATAAAGCGTTGACCGATTTGATAATCGCGGTGGCTAAATACAAAGCCTACCCTCAGTAAACTACCAGGCGAAAATTTCTTGTTTAGCTGTGTAGAGATGCGTAAAGATTCACTTTGATTTCTGATCCATCTTATCTCCTCCAGTACATTGTTAGAAAAGATTCGCTCTTGCGTTAATTTATCGTAGGTGTAGGTGCCAGAGGCCGTGCCGTTGATGGATAAACTTTTATTGAAGTTCTTAACAAAAGTAACACCCCCAATCACGCAGCTGGTCGTCAAATTGTTTTTACCCCCAAAAGAAACGCTTTCGTTGAAGATACCATCTCCCATTACACTCCAAACGTTGAGCGCGCCAGAAGAGAGCGGAAACGATAGATTAAAAGATAGATCTTGATAAGTAGGGGCAGCACCCTTTGGCAACACACCCAGGCCAGCCAAAATACCTGCGGTAGAATAGCGGTAGTTCGCTAAGTAAGATGCTTTTTTTCCTTTCTTAAAAGGGCCCTCAGCCGCTGCATCAATACCCAAAAAGCTTAGCTGAAAAGATTTTTCACTTTTTTGTTGATTGCCTTTTCGCAGTTTCATATCCATAATACCCGAAAGGGCATTGCCATATTCTGCAGCAAATGCTCCAGCGTAAAAGTCAGAATTATCGAGCAAATTAATACTGAGCATACTTACTGCTCCGCCTGAGCCACCGAAAGACGCAAAATGATTTGGGCTTGGAATTTCTATACCCTCCAATCGCCATTGCAAACTGTTGGGTGAATTGCCGCGAATGGAAATACTGTTATTAAAATCGCTGGTGGAAGTGATGCCCGGGTAGGCGGTGATCATGCGAGCTACATCGTTAAAGTTAGAAGCAAATCTTTTTGTTTCTTCTACTGAAATGGAACGCCCACCCGAAAGCGAAAATGAATTGACAGGCTGGCCATTCGATTGATTAGGGCGTATAATAATTTCTTGCAAATTAGTAGATGATTCTTTCATGCCGATGGAAATCATAGGTTCCTTGCCGGTGTAAACCAACACATCGGCTACTTGTGAATTTTCGTAACCCAAGTACGTTGCCTTAATGGTATGCCTGCCTACGATTACGTTCGCCAAATGGAAATAACCTTGCGCATCGGTGGTGCTCCCGATGATGGAGTCATTTTCCTGAATCACCACATTAACCCCTTCAAGTGGTTCGCCCGAATCTTGATCCATCACTCTGCCTCGAATGCTTTGGCGGAGGGGAATAGAGGTTAGTGTAATACCATTGCCAATCCATTTGTATTTGACGTGCAGCGGAGGAAGAATTTTTGCCAATACTTCCGTTAGTGTTTTGTCGTTAGCTTGCAGAACGATCAATCGATCAGTCGGCACTTCTTTGCTTCCATACGAAAACTTTACGCCATAAACCTTAGTCAAAGTGAATAGAGCATCTTCAAAACGGACGGAATTGTAATTGAACGAATGCCGATCCGTAGATTGAGCTATTGATTCTGTCCCTGAAATGAGTTGGAAGAAAACGGCAAAACAAATCAAGTTCCTTTTTATTTTTTTCATAAAAAAGGCCAGTTTGAATGGGATTATTCGTTAAAAATTAAATACCCTCGGGTTGTTTTCTTCCAGCGGAGGTGAAGCGAGTAGCAGATGGTTTCGAGTGCCGTTTCTGCCGATGCCTGATGGATCGTGCCTGTGAATAGGTAATCTTGAGGTTTATCTACCTTTATTTTAATAACTACACGATAGTAAGATGAAAGTTCTGTTATTACATCGGTTATTCTTTGATTTCTAAATTCTAGTGTACGCGTATGCCATGCCAGTTTATTCTGGTTAGTTGTTGGGCTCAACGTTAGTTCATGATCTTGATTTGCAGTGGCTCGAAAACCTTTTTCGATTACAACGGATGAACCAATTTCCCCATTTTTCTTGTGAGAAAACCGAACTTTGCCAGTAACTACCACTACGCTGTTTTCCTTTTCCGATAGTTGAACATTAAAAGACGTACCCAGCACCCGAGTTTCGTAATTTTTTCCACTTACTATAAATGGCTTTTCCTGATCATGTGCTACCTCCAAAAATGCCTCGCCATTCAACTGAACCAATCGAACAGTATCGTCATCAAATTCCCTAGAATAGGTTAAAATGGAGTTTTCGTTTAGCCATAGTTGAGTGCTATCGCCCAGTACTATTTTTTTTGACTCACCACTTTTGGTGCTTACCGTAATTTTCTTCTTCGCTAGCGATAGCTCTCCAAGCTGCCAATAAGCAACGCTTATTAGTCCAATGATCATAATGGCTGCTGCCCAACGGAATAAGGTAGGGGTGAAGTACCTTACTTTTGAGTTAGCGGTAACTCGTCCTTCTACTTTGGCCCATGCAATTTTAGCGTTGTAGTTAGATGGTTCTTGATGAATATCGGTCTGGCTCAATAGTTTTGCCATTCCATCGGCTAAAAGACGATTAGCTTGATTTTCGCGGATCCACGCATCCAATCTTTCAGATTCATGCTCAGCTATGGAGAGCTGATGGCTTTTTACCATTAGTTCCCAAACTTCCTCTTCGGTCATTGTGATTAAAAATAGTGTTTAGATGATGATGCAGAATATGGGCATCACCCCTATGCGCGGAAGAGAAATTTTTAGAAGAAATAATACGTAGCTAAAGCGAGTAAGGACTCGCGCATGATTTTTAAAGCTTTGAGGAGTTGGTTTTCTACCGTCCTGATGGACAGATCAAGTTGGTTCGCAATTTCCTTGTAGCTCATCTGCTCATAGCGACTGAGGATAAATATTTCGCGGCAAGCTGGTGGAAGTCTCTGTAACGCATCCAACAATTTCTTTTCAGATTCATTGTAATCAATTCCCTCTTCGGTTGGGTTGCTAGCCATGGATTGACCAGCCACAAGGTTTTTCATCTTTTTTTCTTGTTGCCGCTTTGTGCGAAGGTGCGCGAGCGCATTGTTGACGGCCATTTTCGCAACATAGCCGGGGGCGGCATTTTTGTTTAGCAATACAGGTTTCACTTCCCAAAATTTCACAAACGCATCCTGCACTAAGTCTTCAGCGAGATCAGATTGTTGGACCAATAGGTTAATACGGGCGCAAAGAGTTGGATAATGCTGTTGAAAAAATGTACTAAACTCGTGTAATTCCATCAACGTAACTAACGCTAGTCTTGAAAAAAATTAAGTCTTTGCTAATAGGAGTCATCAAAGGCAGCGACCAATACACTTATCAAAAATAAGGATTTAGTCCAGCAGGGTGAACTTGTTCACAATAAATCCTTCTATTTTAACATTGTCACAAAGCCACAAAAGGCACACCCGATGAGGTTTCAAAAAAATCCAGCGAGCTATACAGGCAGGTTTTTGAAGGCGGAGTTGAAGTGATTTTAATGCCGCTAAAATAACTCCTCTTCTTTTCAACCTGTCCTATCTCTACTTTTGCTTCGCATGGTCATCAACAAGCAGCGGTGGTATTGGATAATGCAACTCAGTGGTTGGGCTCTTTTTGCCGGCCTTCAGATAGTTGCTGCCATTCTGGCCTCAGGTAAGGAGGGTGTTCAAAACCAACGAGTTATTTTCTTATTGTATGAGTCATTGTTCTGTTTGGGGGTTTCTCACCTCTTTCGAAACATCATTATAAATTGGAAGTGGTTGAGCCTCGGCTTCTCTCGATTGATTCCGCGCGTTTTGCTAACGGTATTTTTGCTAGGTATTGCCATGTACTTCCTCCGAGTTCCCGTTTCCCTTGCATTGGGTATGTTCAAAAAGGAAGTTGTGTTGGATCCTTTTACGTTTCTAAGTGGCACGTTTTTTTACGCCATCATTTTTTTCCTCTGGGCAACACTTTATTTCATTTACACTTACGTAGAGCGTTACAACACTTCGCTCAAGTACGAAGCATCAGTGAAAGAGATTGAATTGAATAATTTAAAGGCACAGCTTAATCCCCACTTTATTTTTAATGCACTAAATAGCATTCGGGCATTGGTGGACGAAAACCCCGAGAAGTCAAAGCTAGCCATCAATCAACTTTCCAATATTCTGAGAAACTCTCTTTCGCGCGACAAAGGACTTACCCGTTTCGAAGACGAACTGAAAATGGTAAAAGACTACCTCGGGCTGGAAAGTATTCGTTTTGAGGAGCGGCTGCGAGTGGAATATCTAATTGCCGATGGATCCAACGATTTTTTGGTTCCCCCGTTAATGATTCAGACGTTGGTTGAAAATGGTGTAAAACATGGGATTTCAAAACTTACGAGGGGCGGGCTGATACAACTTACCACTCAACTCCAGGTAGATGATTTGAAAATACGTATTCGAAGTACTGGGCATTATAACAACAACAAGGAAAATAATGCGGGCCTGGGGTTGGCGAATACGATCCAACGACTAAAACTATTATATGGAGAGGCTGCCCACTTCAAAATCACCAACGAAAAGGATAATTTTGTGTTAACAGAATTGATAATTCCACATTTACGGTCACTAAAAAAATGAAGGCACTGATAATTGATGATGAGCGTCTGGCGCGCAAAGAGCTGACTACCCTATTGGAAGCACACCCCTCCATTGAAATTGTGGGCGAAGCGATGAATGCCGATGAAGCCGAGAAACTAATCGAAGAGTTGAATCCAGATTTGCTGTTCCTTGATATTCAGATGCCGGGTCGCACCGGATTTCAATTGTTAGAGTCGTTGGACTCAGCACCTATGGTCGTTTTCACTACTGCTTATGATCAGCATGCATTGAAAGCATTTGAAGTGAACGCCCTTGACTATCTGCTAAAGCCAATCGTGGCTGAACGCTTGAGCGAGGCGGTGCACAAGGTGATGGAAAAAGAAAGAATCAAATCGGGTCGAAGCGGAGAGAAAAAACTTGGGCTCGAAGATCAAGTATTTGTAAAAGACGGTGAACGTTGCTGGTTTGTCACACTCTCTAACGTTCGAATGTTTGAGTCAGATGGCAACTATATCAAGGTATACTTTGATACCAATCGCCCAATGATTCACAAATCATTAAATGCGCTGGACGAGAAGTTAGATGAACGTGCCTTTTTTCGGGCTAGCCGAAAACACATTGTCAATTTGAGTTGGGTCGAGGGCATTGAACCTTGGTTTAATGGAGGTCTTATGGTGAAGCTTCGCGGTGGCGACAAAGTTGAAGTGAGCAGAAGACAGGCCGCCAAATTCAAGGACATGATGTCACTTTAGGTTGATGATTTTTTGAATTAGTATATCAACGAATTAGCACATCAACGAATTTACACATCATCGCAAAACCAACTCAATTAGTTCTTTCTCCACGCTCCAGTCTTTGGCCAACTTTAGCATGGCTGTAGCTTCCATCTCCGTCACATATCCTTTCAGGTTGTTGGCCTGCCACACCATGTTGATAAGTTCAACACGTTTCTCTTTTGTGTAGTCCCCAATGATTTCGTTCAGGTAAATTCGAGCACGGTCAAAAGAAGTAAGATAGTCTTTAGCGATAAAGTCAAGCCCCCACTTCAATTCCTCGGTTGCTTCCATTTTTTCAGCAGTCTCTTCCAAATCAATACGTTCTAACTCATCCAATCCGTGGTAATGGTAGATCACTGCCTTCAACAGCATAAATACCCGCTTCTCGTCTACTGCCATGGCAGAAAATTAACAAATCTATTTTGATTTCGGTTTCTTTTTTCTGCCTATGCAAAAAGGTCGATCGCTATTTGATCGGCCAATAGCTTACCCTTTAACGTGAGCCTCAAGACATTATCGTTTATCACACCCAGTTGAAGTTCGAGTGTTTTGGTAAGGGCGGGAGTGTTTTCTAGCGAGTAGTTGTAGGTCGATTTAAGGTAGCTCAAGTCGCAACCCCACATGGTGCGTAAGGAAGTGAAGATGTATTCATTGACCTTGTTTTCTCTGCTTAATGTTTCTAGTTCAAAAGGCACAATGCGCTCTGCGATTGCCTTCAGGTAGTGGTGATTATTGCTCACCGTGAACTGCCTGCTTACGCCATTGTAGGAGTGCGCACTGGGCCCAACGCCCAAGTAATTTTGTTGCCTCCAATAATTGCTATTGTGTTTCGAAACAAAGCCTGGTTTGCCGAAGTTGGATATTTCGTAGTGCTCGTAACCTTCGAATACTAGATGTTGCATGAGAAATTCAAAATCAGACACACCGGTTGCTTCGCTGATTGGTTTTAGTCGCTTAGTCTTTTGCCATTTACCAAAAACAGTTTTGTCTTCAATCGTGAGCGAATAAGCCGATACGTGTTCTGGTTGTAATTTGGTAAGCTCGCTAAGGTCATTTTCCCAAACGGTTTTTGCACGTTCTGGCACTGCGTAAATCAAATCTAAGCTAAGATTTGCAAAACCGACTTCGCGTGCGTTGGCCACACAACGTAAAGCGTCATCGCGCGTGTGCGCTCGATTAAAAAATTGAAGTGTAGCATCGTCAAATGATTGGATACCAATACTCAGACGGTTAATGGTGGCCATTTGAAGTTCTTTCAGCTTTTCCGTTGTCAAGTCGTCCGGGTTGGCTTCAAGTGTTATTTCTGCTTTTCCGTGCACGCTGAAGTGCTTATGAATTGCGTTAAAAATAATGGCAAGTTCGCCAGCGCTCAGCAGCGAGGGTGTGCCTCCGCCCCAATAAATGGTTTCGATCAATTCACCATCGAGGTAGTTCGCTTGCAATTCAATTTCTGTAGCGATCGCTTCGCACATTTTGGTGCGATAGTCTTGGTTAGTAGAAAAATGGAAATCGCAATAATGACAAGCTTGTTTGCAGAACGGAATATGGATATAGAGCCCAGCCATTAGTCCTTCAATCGGTTAGGAAAAATTCCCCCATAATTGTCATCAGTTGCTCAGAGGTGCGGTCAAAAGTGAATTTCATCTGACTACTAATTTGTTCGCTAAAGTAAACTTTTTCGAGGCACTCAATTTCTAAAACAAAACTAGGTCGAGATTTTTTTTGCTTGAATCAAAGTAGGCGCTCGGTTAACTCTGCCAATTCTGATACTTTTGAGCGATGTCTGCGACTATGCGTCTGGTACTATGCCTTTGTTTATTCCCTTGGAGTGGTTTTGCGCAAGTTGGATCACCGAACGTGAATCTAAAGGATCGTTGGCTAATCAGCCATGAGGGTAAATTTGTAAAAGCGACAACAACATCTACAAATACCGTTTTTTTCTGGATTGACGCACGGAAAGAAAAAGGAGGCGTTCTGTGGTTGAAAGGACGACATGCATTTTCCATTTTTATTAACTCAAAATTGGTGGTTCAAGCAAAGGGTGAGGTGAAACTTTCTGTTGACAGTCTTGCCAACATTTACTCGAACCAACTTTTTGTTGGATTGTATTCTTCTTTTGGAATGCATCATCTTAAATCTGAATTGCAACAAAGTGGACAGCCTCCAGCGGCTGATGAACCTATTTTACGAAAGAGTAACTACTTTCTCGACTTTACTATCTTAGCCTCCATGCTTCTGATAGTCGGCTTTACACTCTTGTTAAGAACGAACCCTACGTTAACATTTGATTACCTCAACGTAAATAAATTGTTTTCCTTCCAGGATCGAGATGAAAGCACACTTGCACTTCGAATAGCCTCCAGTGTCAATCTGCTTATTTATTTTTTTTGCAGCCTGTTTTTGGCGCTGATCTTACTCGTTTCGTTTCACTTGATGGATGATCGGGTATTGATCGCGTCTAAGTTCGCCATTCGATCCACAGCACATGGATTTCAACAATGGTTCATCTTGTCAGTGATCATCTTTGGTTTATTGATTATTAAATTAGTGTGGCTGATGGTATTGAACAAGCTGTTTGGTTTTCGAGATATTGTGCGAATACAGTTTTTCAACTTTGTGAGGGTTATCTTAATTGCCATGACAGTGTTGACGCTAATAACGGTGTTTTATTTTGTGGCAAATGTGAGAGATCAAAACTACTTCTTTCAACTATTCACTATTCTGTCGATCATTTTTTGCGGTGGTGCCGTTGTGATGTATTTCAAGTTGATGGCGCGAATGCCCTATCATTTTTTTCATTTATTTTCATACCTTTGCGCATCCGAAATTATGCCCTTGGTGGTTTTGATTAAGGTGTTTTTCTATTAAAGGTCAACCCGATACGTGCTGATATGACAGAAACTGCTACTGACAGGATGCGAAAAGTAAAAAGCATCTTGGTCACACAGGAGGCTCCTACTGATGTAAACTCACCTTACCTCAAGCTAGCTGAAAAATATAACCTCAAAATCGACTTTAGACCCTTTATCCAGGTCGAACCGGAGCCCGCTAAGGAGTTTAGAAAACAGAAGGTAGATATTCTTCAACATACCGCAATAATTTTCACTAGCAGAAATGCTGTAGATCATTTTTTCGCTCTTTGTCAAGAACTGAAACTGGAAATGCCCGCAGATATGAAGTATTTCTGCATCTCAGACCAGACCTCCAACTACCTCCAAAAATACATTGTGATTCGAAAGAGAAAGATATTCTCTGGGCTGAAGGATACCAAGGATCTTTTAGAGATTATTAAAAAGCACAAAAACGAAAAATTTCTCTTTCCTTGCTCAGACATCCGCAAGAGCGATATTCCGGATTTTCTTAAACAAAATGGCTACACGTTTACAGAGGCTGTTATTAACCACACGGTGGCTGCCAACTTGAATGACTTGAAGAATGTTTATTATGATATCCTGGCCTTCTTCAGTCCTTCGGGTATTAATTCCCTTTTTGTCAACTTCCCCGATTTCAAACAGAATAACACACGTTTGGCGGCTTTTGGCCCCACTACAGCAAAAGCGGTAAAGGATGCTGGCTTGTTTCTAGATATTGAAGCACCGCTGCCCAATGCTCCATCTATGACGGGGGCGTTAGAACTTTATATAAAAAGAGCTAACGGGATTAAATAATCCCTTCGCTATTACGTTTTTAGTGGAGATTACATTTTATTGTACTTTAACTAGATGAATTTGCCTCTTTGCATATATTTCATTTATCTTTAAGTCTATTTTTGAAAAGAGTGAGAAAAATATTTCTTCTAGCTGTGGTGGTATCGGTGACGCTGAGCAGGTCTTTTGCACAGCAAGATCCTCAATTTACCCATTACATGTT
>VYLZ01000030.1_pt1 | contig 28094 bp, 16 predicted proteins | sample 5115361 | NCBI WGS metagenome assembly VYLZ01 (sample SAMN12291805, study PRJNA351875) | freshwater metagenome | isolation source: freshwater lake | place: USA: Michigan, Sixteen Lake | collected 2013-08-07 | reverse complement strand
TTCAAAAAGGAAATAACCAAAACAACTTCTACCCGCGATATCACCAACGCATTTATGGCGCTCTTTTATGGATCTATAATAACTGCCTACATCAACCAGATAAATCCAGCCAAAATGTTTTTTCGCAAAAACATTGAATCGTTACTAAAAGGACTGAGTTAAAAAATACTATTTCATTCTGACAGTCTTTGTCCTTTTCCGCTCAAACATGCGGATATGGCGACTGCCAATTGGGATATCAATGCGATATTTGTTTCCCCTTGCCCATACATGTTGGGAGCGGGGCTTGACTACTTTCGTGCCTCCCGAAGAACCACACGAGAAGAGTAAGATTGCAATAACTGCGAAAACGAGGATACGCATCACTTGTAAACACGAAATTAAACTATTTATAACGTAGTCCCACGTTTCTTTCCCCGATTTGGATTGCAAATTAAATAGAAGCTTCTGGTTCAGGGTCTCGAAAACAATTTTTGCATAATACTAGACCCACAGGAACTCCAAGCTGGCGTTTTTGAATAACCGAAAAAATTGCATCGTATATGCCGCTTATTACTCGCTACACTTTTTCAGCATCTCTTCGTTTTGCTTTTTGCCCCAAGTGGGTTTGCGAATGTCTGTATTTGTTTCCGTCCTAAAGTATTCATTTGCTTTTTCAAAGTAGATAAGCGCGGCAGCTTTGCCACCTCCATAGGCTTCTGGAGTATAGAACTTACTCATGCCTTCGATGTAATAAATTCTTGGATTTTCTTTGCGAAGTTGCTTGGCCTTGCGAAGGTTGGTACTATACACTTCCATATGTTTTTGCCACGCCTCGTAGTGCAAATACTTCATCGTTCTCGGCAGCACCGTTTTCTTTGGCTGCCTCTAAACTCTTTTCCGCTTCGTTAAAAAACTGAGCTTTCTTCGCCATGTCCGTCTCAGTTGCTCCGGCTAATGTTTTGGCATAGGCGGCATAGTAATGCGATACCCAATCGGTGTTCCACTTTTTGGCAATCAGATCAAAGCGATTGACTGCCGCCATTGTAGCGGTACGATCTCCCGGGTTAAACTGACGTAGTGTTGTTTGAATTGCTTCTTCGATTGTTTGCGCGTGAGCGATCGATGTGAGCGAAAGAAATAATAAGAACATTAGCTTTTTCATAGTGTTGAGTGGCTAGATTGAATATTGATTTGTTTGGCGGTTGCTTAAATGTTTTAAAGTTCATCTCGGTTAAAGGCAGAGACCGAAAAATTCATTCCCACAAAAACGGAGCGGTAGAGTGCAGGCTCGATCGGAAACCGCTGAGTGCCATCGGTCGAATAGCGATAACCAAAAATATTCTTGCGATTGGTCACATTATCTACACCTGCATAGAACACCGCAAACACTTTTTTGATGGTTGTAACATAGCTTATATTCAAAGAGATATTTTCGAAATACGGCACACGATCATTCAGAAACTCAGCACTGTTGGGGTTGTAGTAAGGCCTGCCTGTAGCGAAGGTGTAGGTGGCCGCAATGTTTACTTTCAGTGGTTCAATAAAGTACTTGGCAATCACATTAAGGTTGTGATCAGATATGAACGTGGGCGTGGCACGGGCAGTAAAATTTTCAAATAGCCGCTGAGTGTCCACCCAACTATATGAAATCCAGTAGTCGAGGTTCTCCACTAGTTTACGATCGCGCCAGAAGACATCAATTCCTTGTGCAAAACCACTTCCGGAATTGTCAATGTCACCCGAGATGAATCGAAAGGCATTTGGATTAAACGGCACGTTCAACTCCCTCACTAATCGGTCGTATGATTTGTAGTACCCTTCTACACGAAACGTTTGCTTGTCTGAAATCCATTGATAGTTGGCGATATAGTGGATGGCCCGCTGAAAAATTGCCGACTTGTTAGCGAGCAGATATCGGTTATTCGGATTCTGATAGAAGACGCCACTGGCAATGGATACCTGACTTTGTTTGCCAACTTTGTAAGCGGCCGACAGGCGGGGACTGAGAGCAAATTGGTTTAACAGATCACTGTGCTCTCCGCGTAGCCCGGACTTCACGCCAAATTTGCGCGAAGGTTTCCACTCAAGTTCCGAATAGATGGCCGTTTGCGTCTCGTCAAAACCAGAGTTGAACGCATCAAAGTTTCGTTGCACACTAAAACGTTGCCACTCTGCTCCGGAAAGGAGTTGAAGATTGTTGCTGATTTCAAAACCCAACTCTGTCCGGCCTTGCAAGCGCCATTCTTCCGTTTTAGAAGGAGTTGTTCCGAAGGTTACGTCATCCACATTTCTACCGAGCGAAACAGCCGAAAAAGAATACAACTTGTTGTTAATGTTTTGGAGATAAGAAGCATTGGAGTAGGTATTGTTGTTGCGTATTCCAAAACGAGAACGTTGACTCGCGTTATTGATGTCGGGTATCTCTGTTCCGCTGCTAAATCCACCATGACTGAACAACAACTTGAAGATACTCTTATCTCCGTTTTTGTGTACCCATCGCGTTGAACCGGAAACACCCTCCGGTGCTTTGTAGAAATCGAAATTGGTGTTGGCCAGATTATAGAACGGAGCCACATTGACATAGCTTCCCGTTACCTCCAACGAATTTTTTTCAAAGACCTTTGCTACCGAGCCAAATAGACCCGACATGTTAAGGCCAACATTCATGTTGCTCTGTGCGGGCATGTCATTGGTACTTAATTCCAGCACAGACGACAACGCCTGGCCATACCGCACACTGTACCCACCGCTGCTAAACGAAGTGCCTTTGAATTGAAAAGGGGAGAAGCGACTTCGTTGTGCAATGCCGGGTACATCACTGGTAAAGAAGTTTTGCACAATCATGCCGTCAATGATCACATTGGCTTCGCTGGCATCACCACCGCGCACAAACAAGCCTGTCTGTTCACCCACGCGTGTGGTGCCAGGAAGAGTTTGTATAGCGCCAATAATATCACCAGCTGCACCAGCCGTAGTTACAATATCTAACGGGCGGAGCACGGCTACCTTGCGGTCGTTGGTAGCTTCAATTGTTCCTGCGGATATGACGACCTCTTCCAACTCACTGATTGCTTCTTTTAATTTGAAATTCAGCGTATACGTTTTGTTCTCAAGCACGATTGATTGGTTGATGGTTTCGTAGCCAATGCTTGAAACAACCACTACCTGATTTCCTTTTTCGGAAGTAACGAGTGTGTAGTTTCCTTCGGCATCCGCGGAAACACCGTCCAGTGTGTTCAGAATATAAACACTCGCACCCGGTAATGAGTTTCCTTGTAGGTCAGTAATCTTTCCGGTGAGGGTTGATTGACTCAGACAATTAAACGTAGCCAGGAGGATGAATACAAATGAGATCAGTGGCCGCATGGTATTTTAGTTATGATTGAATTCAGTTGAGCAGAAGTTGTCGAGCGTAATTAGTTTTTATTTGCTGTGGCGAGCAACGATTTAGCGTAGGTAAAGCCCGCTTCAGTTGCAATGGCTTTTTCGAACGTAGCAATTGCCTTTGACTTTTCACCCGCTTTAGAGTAGGCTTGCCCCAGCAGCGCGAGGGTATCTAAGTACAGCCAGTTTTTTGAGATGGCAGTTGACTCAAAAAATGCAATCGACTTTTCCAATGCCAGCACGGCCTCTTTGATATTACCTCCAAAAGAGGAAGGTGTGTAAAACTTGTTGATTCCGTAAAACCGCCAGGCGAGAGGGGATTTCGGTGCCAGTTCTTTTGAGTCTGCTGCTAGATTACTGCTTTTGCCACCCAGCAACATTCCCTTCATTGGACTATAGGCCATTTGCAATCCTAAAACGGCTGATAATAATCCTTTGCCTTCAGCAGCGGTTGAAGGACGATCGATGATTTCTTTGAGCCGATCTTTTGTAGCCGAAACATACTCATCGAATAAATCTTCATCTTCAGTACTCATGGTACTTAGCAACAACCCATAATGAGCTACTCCTAAGCTAAGGTGCGTATTAGCGTCAGTTGGTTTTTGATTGAACTCAGCTGTCGCGAGTTCTACACTCTTTTTCCATAGTTCTTTTTTCTGTGTGATGTAGGCTTGGTACATCAGGTCGTTGATGGGTTGGCTCATCGTAGTTGCACTAATAAGAGTGGAAACGATGAATAATGAAATTGGAATAATTGACTTTTTCATAATTGCAAACTGGTTTATAATGTAAACTAAATGGACAAAAAAATTTATTTTATATAACTTTTAAGTGAGTTGACATAGTCTTCAAATGCTTTAATACCTTTCTTCGTTATCCGGCAGGTTGTCAACGGCTTCTTTCCTTTGAAGGATTTTTCAACAAGGATGTACCCTGCCTCCGAGAGTTTATCCAATTGTACACTCAAATTACCTGCGGTAGAGTCTGTCTTTTCTTTCAGAAAAGTAAAGTCGGCAGAATCTAATCCAAGTAGCAGCGACATAATGGCGAGTCGAAGTTGTGAGTGGAGTAGAGGATCGAGTTCTTTAAACATTGCTATCTCTTCTGTGATTTTAAAAGGTAGCCGGGGATCAGATAGCCCAGCGCGATTGCTAACGCAGAAAGTAAAGATTGATACTCATTTGAAACGAAGAAACAAGATAATCCGAAAACAAAGAAGATGATTCCACCGATCATCAACGGCTTAAATTTTAGAATGACTCCTGAAGCCAAAGTTGCCATACTACCGACCAGGAGAATGATCGGATTGATTTGGTAATTAATAAAGCTACCAAAAAAAGGAATGACAACGGCCAACACACCAAAACTAACCCACAGCGTAATGTTGATCTTTTCGAGGTGTGTAGTAGTGCGTTTCTGATTGTTTCTTTGCCGTGCTCCATAAACAAACGAGATGATCCAGGCTGGTATCACAATCAGCCAAACGGCAAACGGATATCCAAATTCCATCTTGCTTAAGGTGAAACTTCCCAGATGTGCCGCAATTAGCACCCAACCCCAAAAGAGGTAGTAGAATGAATTGTCACGAACGTTGCCCTTTGTCTCGTTGATCATCGCTTGGATCAAATCGAGGCTTTGCTGTGGGCTCAGCTTTTCGTCTTGTGTTTGCATACTTGCTAATAACGGAACAAATGTAAAGTGGTTTATAGTATAAACCAAATATTTTTCACAATGCACTTTGATGTCAGATAAGCCATTCTTTTACCTTCTAAAGTTGATTAGAGAATTGCTCACGATGTGTTGAGAATTTACTTCTTAACTAATTTAATCCTGTGAAGCAAACTACCTTCTTGAACTTGAAGGAGGTAAACGCCTTGAGTTAAGTGTTGTATGTTAGCCTTGTAAACGTATCCCGATTTTTCAAAATCAATGGAGTTTCTTCGTCCAGCGAGATCAACTAACTGAGCATTGAACAGCTCACCTTTTATTCCAACTAGTTCGAAATAATTTTCGACTGGATTGGGGTAAGAACTTACTGTATTACTAGAGCTCACTAGATCACCTGTAACAATGAGCGGCATATCTGCAGAGAACTCACTTACACAGCCATCAATCGTTACCTGCACTTTGTAGATACCGGGTGCTGTAACTGGCAGAGTTGCGTTGGTGGCTGAAGGAATAACGTTTCCATTTAAGAACCATTTATTTCCTGTTTCTGAGTTTGAGGTAAGTATGATGGTTTCGACATTTACTCCGATGACTGTTGCAATTGGTCTAGCAGGGTTTATACAAAAGGAGCGTGTGACCTCTGGAGCAGCATTGAATGAATCATTACCTCCCTGGTTGGCTTCAATGATTGTACGTCCCGCTTTTACAATCGTTGCTGTGTTGCCGCTAATCGTCACTCTATCAGAGTCTGCTGTGAAGGCCACGCCAAGACTTGAAGTGGTTGTTGCTGTCAAAGCAAACGGAGCATCGCCAACTGTTTTGTCGGGGATAGCAGTAAACGAAATGGTTTGATTATCCTTTAGGTTAACGTCCACATCAGTCGAGAACTCGCTAACACAATCGTCTTCTGTTACCTGCACCTTGTAGTTACCAAGAGTGGTAGTCGTGAAGGTTGAATTGGTTGCGGAAGCAATCACATTTCCATTTAGAAACCATTTATTTCCCGCAGATGCACTAGAAGTAAGTAAAAATGTTTCTTTGGTTGGTTGAGTGACGATAACAGTCGGCTTTAAAGGTTTGATGCAAAAGGATTGAGCCACTTCTGGTGCGGCATTGAAAGATGCGCTACCGGCCTGGTTGGCTTTAACGATTACGCGGCCAGCTTTTACAATCGTTGCTGTACTACCACTTATTGTGACTTTGTCTGAAGTAGTCGAGTAGGAAATAGGTAGGTTTGAACTTGCCGTTGCCATTAACGCGAACGGAGCGTCCCCAACTGTTTTATCTCCTACAGCTGGAAATGTGATAGTCTGCGAGTTTACTGGCGGAGTAACTCCTTTTTGATACACTCTTACATAGTCTATTTCCATAGACGATTGTGTAAAGGCAGGATCGATCGCTCCACCTACTCCTCCCATGGCAATATTCAAGAGCAAATATTGCGGCTTATCAAATGGCCAGGTACTTGCATTCTTTATAGTTGGGTTGTACGTATAAAAGGGTACATCGTCAACTAAAAACTGAATCTTCTCTTCATCCCAAATTATTGAATAGATATGGAAAGTAGTACTTACCTGAGATACGTTGATGGTCTTTGTGTTGATGGTACTACCGGAGCTGGAAGTAGTATGAATCGAACCGTGAATGACATTTGGATTGTTTCCCCAGTGTTCCATGATATCAATTTCACCGGTTGCGGGCCAGTTTGTAGTTCCAAATTGACTAGAAAAGAATCCGCCTGGTTCATTGATATTTTTCCCGAGCATCCAAATGGCAGGCCACGTACCTGCACCTGTGGGTAGTTTAGCCCGGGCATCGACACGCCCATAGGTAAATGCGAATTTGGAGTTTAAGCGCGCAGAAGTGTACTGTTTGGTAAAGCCTTGGTTTGTGAAGCTCTCTTTCTTCGCTACAATTTTCAAAAAGCCATTGGCTACAGATGAGTTTTCAATTCGGTTTGTGTAGTGTTGTTGTTCATTGTTAAACCAACTGCCGCCTGCCGGAAGTTGTGTTTGATGAAACCATAAATCGGATGAAATGGGGCCTGTACCAGAAAATTCATCAGACCATACCAGCGTGTATCCTCCAGTTTGCGCTACTGCTATAGTCCTAAGAAGCAACAAAACGAAAAATATAAAAATTCTCACAGGTGTTTGGATCAGTTATTAGTGCATTATCAATACTTCAACTTCTCATCCTTATCCCAAATACCCCAATATGCTCCTACATCACCTTCGGCACCTACTTTCCACGATTCATCGAATGACGAAAAGTAGAATATTTCAATGCCATCTTCTGCTGACCACTTTTGGGTGTTTATAAAATACTTCATGAAGTTTTCATCGGATGGCATGGCTGCGCCAAAGTTGGTACCTTGACTAGGCCAGCCTGTTTCACTGATAATCACTGGCTTTCCATTGGCGGCACGTATGGCCTTGCTATACATTTCTTTCATGTACAGTAATGAGTAATCAATGTGGCAACCTTCCCAATACGGATAGCAATTGGCGAGCACGACATCACATGACGCAGTTATTCTTGGCTTTACATCAAATTCAAAATAGGCGTCTACATAACCAACGGGAATCCCGGCCGGTATCGCCTTCTTCACTCTGGTGATAAAAGCGATTAACTCATCTTCGGTTAAATCACCACGAAGCATTACTTCATTACCCACTGCAGCAATATCTACGTAACCTTCTTTCGAAATTTTGATCAGGTTTTCTACTTCCTGTTCATTGATCTTGTCGTCATGACCTAACCAGGCACCCACCAGTGTTTTCATGCCAAGCTCTTTGGCGATTTTCGGAATCAGCTCGTTGCCCTCTGTACACGAGAAGGAGCGAACCCACTTAGTATAGGGCTGAATGATTTCCAGTCTTCTTCTGATTTGTTTTTCAGTTATGATCTCACCAGGCTTTTGTCCTTCTTCATAGGCACTAAATCCTAAGCCATGCATGCCTGCATTCAACGTTTTTCGAAACAGTTCACGCAATGATTCTATCGTAGCACCTTCATACGAAAGTCCTGCCAGCGTTAGTTTCCTTTCTGCTTTTGACGACATAGTTATTAGTATTTTAGATTTTCATTTTGATCCCATATTCCCCAACGCTGACCAACATCCCCTTCGTGACGAACTTTCCATGATTCATCGAACGAGGAGAAATAGAACATTTCGATGTTCTCTTGTTGCGCCCAGTTTTGACTATTGATAAAATACTTCATGGCATTCTCTTCCGAAGGTTGTGCCTCAGCATTATTGGTTCCCTTGTCGGGCCAACCGGTTTCAGTAATGATAACTTTTTTGCCTCTAGCAGCCCCTTGTGCAACTACGTACATCTGCTTTAAGTAACCGGAGGCTTGATCAATGTGGCATCCTTCCCAAAACGGATAGCAGTTGGCTAAAACAACATCACAGGCATCTACCAGATCAGTGTGTTCCTTGAACTGAAAATACGCGTCTACATAACCGACCGTTATGTTAGGCAGCGCCTTTTTTACCCGGCTAATATAGTTCAGTAATTCCTGTTTGGTTAAATCATTCCGAAGCAATACTTCGTTACCGACTACTGCAATATCGACATATCCTTGCTGAGCTAGATCTATTAACTGTTTTATTTCTTCTTCATTTTTCGCTTTGTCGCTGTCGATCCACGCGCCTACCATTGTTTTCAGACCTTTTTCGCGAGCCGCTTTGGGAATAAACTCATTACCCTCCGTGCAAGAGAACGAACGCACCCATTTAGTGTGTGGTGCGACTATAGCCATACGCCTTTTAATCTGTGCCTCCGACAGGATATCACCAATATTCTGACCCTCGAGGTAAGGACTAAAACAAATACCGCTCAGCCCATGATTGAGGTTTTTATTAAAATGTTGTTTCACAGCCGAATTAGATAGTGAACTGAAATTAACATCCGTTGCTAACGCTGGTATTTTATTCAGTGATAGGAATTTTTCTTTTTGATAATAAGATGATGATTTTTTGGTTTTGGCAGCATGGCGCTCGTTCAATTGTGCGCGGATTTCATTCGCGCGTGTTTCGTCTACATCATAATCTCTCATTGCCCAGATAGCTGTTACCGTACCAAGTATAGGAATGCCAACAAAGAAAATTCGTAACCAAAACATCGTTTCATCAGTTTGAGTTGGTGCATTCGATTTAAAAGCAACCCATGAAAGAATTAAACCACTTAATAAACCTGCTACAGCCGTTCCAAACTTTACCATCCACCAATAGATAGCACCTAAACTTCCTTCTCTTCTTTTACCCGTATTTAATTCATCAATATCAATGACATCAGAAGTCATGGACATCATTAAGGTAAACAAGCTGCCAATACCAAAAGAAAACAATGGAAGGGCAAAAAGAAATAGCCAGGGTTTACCGGGAATAAAAAGTATATACAATAAAATATAGCCAAATACTGAAATGCCCTGAGAAAGTAAAAAGGCTTTCTTCTTTCCCATTACCTTTGACATTCTCGCTACAATAGGAATTACTAATAATGTAGTGATGATAGCACCTACGCTACCAAACAAAGTCGGCCACAATCCAAATCCTTCTTCATTTCCTTTGAACAAATAATACTTGATAATAAAGTAAGAAAAACCGGCAGTTGTTTGGAATGCATTAAAAATTAAAAACGTTGCAATACAAATTTTTCGGAAAGGTTTAATTTCAATTGAAGCTTTTAATCCTTCTTTGATTTCTCCAAAACTATTCAGGATTCCTTTTAAATCTATCGGGCTATAGTTTTCGTTGAGTGTAGATTTACCAGGAATAAAAAATGCGGGAATAGCCGCTAAGATGGCACAACCAATAGCAACATATATTGATAAAGTTCTTACAGCTACATCGCTTGATACAAATAACGATTTGTCTGCCATAATAACCCAAAACCAAGGAGCTATAACCCAAGCTAATTGACCAATGAGTTGAGAGGTGGCCATGATGCTGGTTCGCTCATGAAAATCATCACTCATTTCGTATCCCATGGCAACATAAGGAATACTAAAGATGGTAAGACCTGAATAAAAAACTAAGGACACAACTAAGAAGTAAATAAAATTGTAAGTAACTCCATTCTCAGCATACAATTGCCACATGAATGCAAAGGAGAATCCTAAAATAACAGCACCTGTTAATACATACTGTCTCCTTCTGCCCCATTTGGATTTTGTATTATCACTCACATACCCCATTATCAAATCAAACAAAGCATCATAGAACTTCGGAATAAAATAGGTCAATCCGAGTAACAATCCGCTAAAGCCTAGTTTTTCTACCAATATCACAGTAAAAATTCCTAATGCTGCAGGAAACATTTGGTTAGCCAACATTCCGATGCCGAACGCAATTTTTTGACCCATCGGGACTTTACTTGTAATCGTAGACATGGTTTTGGGTTTTAGGGTAAATTTTTCTAGTAGATTTTTAAATTCCTTTTACTTTGCTGGTGGCGCCATTACTTCATCGATCAGCTTTTTCTCGTTGCCCATATATGTTTTAGTAATCGGCTTTCCCGCACGTGTCAGATTTTTAAACACCCCCTGATCGACTAATTTCCACATAGGATATTTTGCTTCACCAGAAAGTCCAAATAATCCAAAATGATTTTCTGAGCCATTCGGATTGGCTGCATCTTTCCACTGTTCATCAAAGGCCTCAAAATAAAAACACGATATACCGGAAGCATTTGTCCACTCGCGCATAAGGTGATAATACTTCCCTTGTTTGTATTCATCGGTGGCCCTTGAGCCTTCTCTTCCATAAAACCCATCGGATGCAGACGCCCATCCGGTTTCGCCAATATGAATGGGCTTATTTACGCCTAAGCTCTTTACATAGCTCGCAACAGAATCGTATTGCGCTTTGGCAAATGCTACGGCACGCACAATGGCCGCATCTGCTTTTTCGACTTCAGAAAGTTTTGACTCCTCTGCCGGTACTCGCCAAAAATCAGGATTGTAATGGGTGTTGTGATAAGGATAAGTGTGCATGGAAATGTAATCCACTGCCTTAATTATTTGTTCGAGATCTTCGGTGTGATAGCTTGAATCACCACCTCCCCAGGAGGCGAAGTCATCGGAGCATGTAATCCAAAGGTCTTTTGGTAGTTTACCTTCGGCCTTTAGCGATTGTACATGGGTTACCCATTTTAAAATTACTGACGGTTGAACGAAATAGCTGGCCGCCCACCTCACCATCGCTTCATTGCCAACAGCAAGTATTTTAACGATATCCGGATATAGATTGGCTAATGCAACTGCTCGCCCGATCTCGCCTTCATTTTGTTCGCTTTCAATGTTATGATCTGGAGCTTGATCGGTCCACGCATTTTTGCAGTCTATCCAGGCGCCCAACATCACGTACATTTCAAAATTAGGATCAACGACTTTTAATTCATGTATCGCTTTCAGTAAGTTCGATGCATGTGGCAGCTGTACATTGTAGGTTCGTACTATCCTGATCCCCATTGCTGATAAAATTTTCAAATCTTCCTGGAGTTGGCCAATCGTTGGCTGTTGTTCCCTGGATTTTTCGCGATAGCCTTCGTAACAAATAGCCTGGTAATTAGGGTTACCTAAAATGTCTTTTGCTGTCACTTCTTTTTGGTTAAGGGGTTTATCCGATTGTGTTGTTTGTTTTTGATTACAGGAAATACTTGTCGCCAAAACAATTCCGAAACATATTGATTTTGCGATTAACTTCATATTGCCATTTATTAGTTCTGCATCGTTGAAGTCACTTTTCTATTTTTTATAAGTCAGTCCGAAGCCAAGAGGAAAGAGCGGCTCAATGGAGTCATCCCAAAAATTGGGGCCATACTTACCTTGATAATCTTCTTCTGACTTCGGCCAAGAATGAGGTAGCTTTCCTTTGAAATCATAATCACCAAACAATACCTCGGCAATGCCTTCGCCTTCCGAGCCTGGGAACCAAGCGGCTACAAAAGCATCAACTTGTTCGAGTTGTTTCGTTACAACCAGCGGCCGTCCTGAAATTAGCACCACCACGGTTTTGATTCCTTTTGCTGTGTACTTATCGACCAACATTTGATGTTCTGGTGTGAGTGTAAGCTGGTATCTGTTCATGACTCCACCAATATCGCCCATAAACTCTGCATAGGGAGTTTCGCCCACTACTATCACAGCCACATCTACATTATCGTGGTTGGCACCGCCATCTGCATCATATAAAACATCTTGCGATGAAAATTTTCTCAATCCTTCCAAGATGGTTGTAGCACCTGCATAATTTTCTGTCATGCCCTGCCAGTTCACCGTCCATCCACCGGATTGTAAACCAGAGTTATCACCAAATTCGCCTACCAACACAATTTTGGCATCCTTTTTTAATGGCAATACTTTGTTCTCATTCTTGAGCAGCACGAGGGATTCCCGTACTGCTTGTCGGGCGACATCGCGATGCGCCTGAATTCCAATCTTAGAGATAAGCCTGAGATCCGGAAAAGGATTGTCAAACAAACCTATCCGAAATTTCTGCCTCAATATTCTACGTACTGCATCATCAATTCTTTCTTGTGAAATGACGCCATTCAACACTCCGTTTCGTACGCCTTCCACATACATGTTGAAATCGCCTTCAACCGCCATGACGACATCTACACCGGCATTGATCACATCTGTTCCACCAAAGCGAGAATACGCCTTCCAGTCGGATACAACAATGCCGTCAAATTTCAATGCTCCTTTCAATACATCCGTAATCATAGCTCGGTGCGCATGCATCGGCACCCCATTCAAACTGTTGAATGATGCCATGACTGAACCTACACCAGCTTCAACTGCTGCACGATAGGGGGGAAGCAAGCCTCCGTATATTTCTTCCTCGGTTAATGTGGTGTTACCACCTTCTACTCCAAAATCAGTTGAACCATCACCAATAAAATGTTTGGCTGTAGCTATAAGCGATACAGGTTGGCCAGATGAACCTTGATGACCGAGCACAGAAGCCTTCGTCAACTCGGTTGTAATCTCAGTGCTTTCAGAAAAGGCTTCATACACTCGTCCCCATTTTTCATTATAGGGAATAGCAACACATGGAGAAAAAACCCAGTTGAATCCGGTAGCCCTTGCTTCAATGGCTGTGATGGCTGCGGCATCTTCTACCAGCTTCGCGTTTCGCGCTGCGCCTAGTCCAATGTTGTGCGGAAAAATGGTTGCACCCGCATATGTATTTTGACCATGAACTGCGTCCACACCAAAGAACATTGGAATACCTAATCGAGTGGACAGTGCTAACCATTGAAGTTGAACAAATTTGGCTTGCCACTCGGCTGCATCATTACCGGGTGTTGGCCCTTGGGTATGAATAATTGAGCCAATGAATTTAGTTTTGATTTCACCAATGCTGATATCATCAAAGTGACGCACTTGTGTCATCTGACCAATTTTTTCGTCAAGGGTCATTTTGGCGAGCAAGGATTCCACTTTTTGCTCGATGGATAAGTCGGTTTTGATTTCTTTAGTCATCTGTGTTACCTTAAACTATCTTGCTTGATGTGAACAACTATGCGAGTTACATCTCCGGTTCGGCCAAATACTTTTTGACTTAACGTTGTATCCAAATTTAGTTTTTCAACTTTGGCTGCGCCATTTTTCGACACTATTTCCAGCGCATTTTCATCCGCCAGTTTGTACACTACGGGTACCTGACAATAGGTAAAACATAATGACTTCTCTTCGAGCGGTAATTCAATCGCATTCCCTTGCACATCAAAATAATTGAAGGCTTGCTTCTTTGTCAGGAATTCAGATCGTTTTAGCATACGAGGATCAAAACAAAGTTCCCCATCTTTTACAACTACACCCAACTCGCCAAAGCGGGATAAAACATCTTCTTTTACCTGGCCGGTCATGCCCGGCTGTTGCGCACCCTTATTGGCAGGTGTATGTGAGTACGGATCGGTTGGAAATGCTCCATAAAGCGTTGGGGACTTATGTACTCCAATCCCTTCACTAATCTCGTAGTAATGATCGATTAGTTGACTTACCAATTTATCATTCTCTTTGTCCTTTATCGCTTTTAAGCAACATTCCTGCACTGCTAGTTGCAACTTAGAAACCATATGCCAGTAGATAGATCCTAATCCTTCGTAGCCAAAGAAAGTACCCGATCGTCCGGTGAAAGCTTTGTGGTTAAATACACTTTCAAAAATTCGCAGCACTTCTTCTTTATCAGAAGCTGGGGCATCAAATTTGTTTAAAGCATTTTTAAGATCGGTAGCGTTTTTAAAGTTTCCATTGAAATGAAATCCACCATTTATATCTTGCTCGATAACTTGTGTATCGCCTTCTCGTACAAGCTTGGATAAGAAGCTTGACTTTGCTACATCCGCTTTCGGCAGATTGTTTTTTAGCAAGAAACCGGGCAAATCCTTGTTGGGGTATAGCAGATAACTATACTGATCTTTTCTAAAAAGTGCACTTGATTTTAATCCGTCAAGTGTGGCAAGGACTTCGTTCGATTTTAAATATCCGGAGCTAAGGGCAGCTACCTGTCCTTCCAGCATTTCGCTGAGATAAGAAATAGAAATTTCGGTATTGCCTTCAATCGTCATCAAATTATACGCATGATACAAGTTGTCGTTTCTTTTGTTGGCGCGAATGGTATGTTCCAAGTACCGAAGGGATAAATTGAAGAATGCAATGACATCTTTGGTGGCCAACGCACTTCGTTGGTTGCCAAATGATTGATCATAAATTTGTGTCCGGTACTCACTACCAGCAGTTCCCACGCCATCGAGGATCGTCTTACGATCGTTGTTTGTGATATTGCCTGCCAGTAGGTGCTCATGCTTACTAAATGTTGCCTGGCAATTATCAAAAAACGTTAGCAATTCACTAGAAATAGCTACTTCCTTTGTCGTGCTTCTTTCAAGGATTTCATTGAAAAAGTTTAGAAAACGGTAGAGGTAGAAGAGGGTCACCATCGACACTCCATTTCCAACCAAAGCGTTATTGGCATCATTCCACTCCGGGCGTTGGGTATTCATCCATATGCCGCCTTCAGGGATGAAATTGGATAGTTTGGCGAGAACTGTTGCCAGTATTTTTTCAAGAAAGTTTACATGGTGAATGGCTCCATTTTTATTTTGAAGTAAGGCACAGTCAGCTCCCATAGTTGCCCTGCGTTCGTCTATCGAGTGGTCAAGTTTGCGATCAAAAACAATTGTGTCCTTCGGATGGCGTAAGATGTCTTCGTAAGACTTTATTTTATATGGAACGTTCGCGTACGCAAAAACATTTTCGTTGAAATAATTTGCTAGTTTTCCCGGAGTGTGACTCTCTGAAAACTCCAGAAATTTCAGCAGGTAAATAATTTGATGATCGCCCCAGTAGCCAATGTATGACCAGGGGTCATCGGCCTCAATTCTTTCCCAGTCGATACCATTCTTGGCAACCCGGTAAGGATTATAGCCATCGAACGTAGAAGCATTTAGGAATTTGAAAATCATTCCATCAATGAAATCAGGGTAGGAGTGAGCCAGTGCCTCCCAGTTTTGAAAAATATCGCGCCAGTTCCCTGCGTAGTCCAACACTTTTGATCCATCATGTTCATTGCGGGTATTGATGGAAAATTGATTCCAGGGTCTGCTGGGATCGCCATGTCTTCTACTGAACTTCAGCGGTAAATACTCCAGGCTTAATCTTATGAAGTCTTTATCGTCAGATTTTAATGCAAGTTCCTTTGCTACAGAAAGTGAAAATTGGTTGGCCAAACTTCTAACACTTTCTTTTTGTCGCGCAGCGACCTGTGGATTAGCTGCAGACAGGTAGGCGCTAAAATCATTTTTTTCAATTTGATAGTTGTTGTCAAATATGCCACCGCGCATGATGTTAAACAGGCCGTTAAAAAAGTGCCTGGTATCTTTTAGTCCATCCGCAGTCAATTGCAGTCCATCTGCGCATGCATTGAGTTGAATGAGTTGTTTTGTGCCGGACTCTATGTCCTCTTTAATTCTAAATCCGAGATGCTTGTCGGTATTTATTGCTTTGGCAATGGCTATGATTTGTGATGCGCTTTTATTCACATCGGCTACAATCATCCACTCCTTTCTACTTTTAGATTCAAGTAGAGCCTCTGCATGAACGAAGTAGGCTCCTTTCTCTGCTTTTATGTCAGTTTCTTCGCTAATGGGCAATCCATTTCTGAAGCTGTCGAGTTGAGAAGAGGAGAGGAGGTGCTTTGCATCATCGATTCCGATTGACCAAGCAATATTTGCTTTTAACGCCTCACTGGGTTCAGCCTTATCTACAATAATGGCACTCAGTGAAAAGACGCCAATTCCGTTTTCCTGATCCAGTTCACTGCGCTTATAGGCATCCACCAAATTACTGGTCTTGCTTTGTAGCGCACTGCCAACACCATAAGGAATAATATTCTGAATGCCATCGATCAGAGAAATGGCTACTTCGGAAGTACTTGCATTTGTTAGCTTACTGGTTTTTATAAAGCCATAAACGTTACTAGAAGTCCATTGGTATTGAAAAGCCAGCTCTAAGTCTTGATTGATCTCTTCGAAAATAATCTTATTACCATGAATGCTCTTGTATAGATTCCGTGTTAGCTGATAAAGGTTCGCGTAGCGAATAGAGAAAGGTTCCCAAAGGTTTGATTTACCATTTTTTAGGACACGGACAATGGTTTTCGATCCGGTCAGTTCTGCGGATTCAATAATTTTGTCATCGGTATAGTAAGGGAATAAAGAATTTTCCGCATCCTTCCTTCCTGCACTCAACCCACCATTGCTGCCTATAAACATCCAGTGATTAGAGTCACTCAAAATGCTCATGAAGAATGGACGCATAGTATCTACGTTCGAAATCTGATAGTAGATTTCGTTTTCGATCTTGGCTTCCGTTAGTTGGGTTTGTTCATCTTTTTTCACGCGTTATTGTTTGATCAGTGGTTTTGGTTTGCTAACAATAACAACCAGATCAAATGCGCCAAGACTCGAACAACAATTATTGTGTCAAACCAAAAGCTCCATCCATCCGATTATCGGGCAGGGTCATTTGTTAAATCAGCTTCCTTTTATCTTAGTTGTACACACGTACATAGTCAATTAGGAAAGTCTGTGGAAACACGGTTTCACTATTAGGTGAGCCCACAAAGTTACCACCCACCGCGAGGTTCAAAAGAAGATAAAAGGGTTTGTTAAAAACCCATTCGCCAGGCACATCAGCAGGTGTGATTTGGTTGTATAAGACATTATCAACATAGAAGTTGATGTACTTAGGCCCCCATTCAACTCCGAAAATGTGAAAATCCGTATCAAACCGAGCATTTTTTAGCGTGTAGCTTTTACCGATCGATTGACCGCCAGAATAGCCGGGCCCGTGAACCGTTCCTATCAATATAGATGGGTTCTGTCCGCGATACTCCATGATGTCAATCTCTCCAGCTCCAGGCCATGGATTAGTTTCGATGTCGGCTCCTAACATCCAGAAAGCTGGCCATATCCCTTGACCCCACGGCAATTTCATGCGTGCTTCGAACCGACCATAAGCCTGTTGAAACTTTCCCTTCGTAATTAACCTTGCTGAGGTGTATTCCGCTCCACTGAAAGATTCCTTTTCAGCTGTAATCACAAGATTGCCGTCTTTCACTGTAACATTTTTTGAACGATCGGTGTAGAATTGAAGTTCATTGTTTCCCCAACCATTCTGTCCACGCCCTATTTCAAAGCCCCACAAACTTGGATTTGGAACACCGTCTTTGTCAAATTCATCTTGGAGGATAAGTTTTTTGAAAGTCACAACAGTTTGCTTGTCCTCTGTGCAGCCATGAATTGAAGCAAAGAGTGCGATGAACAGAACGGCATTGCCAAGTAATTGGAAGCCATTCGATTTTAATTGATTTATCTTTTTCATCTTTAATTTTTATAGAAGTATAGATTGTCCAACATGAAGTTGATGTTTCCAACAAAAACTATCTGTGCCAGATTATTTTTTTGAGTTGCTATGCTGCCTGTCAGAGGGATATCAATTGAAACCCACTTTCCCTTTTCGATTTGACTTGAAGGGACGGTGTATGTAATTTCTTTATCATCTACTGTCGGACCTCCCGTAAAGATGTCTGTGTTTAGGACTCCATTGGCACCTCGATCTCTTACCTTGATTTGGAAATTGGCACTCGTTGGCTCGTTAGTCCAGATATCCAAGTGTAGAAACTGCATGGAAGTCGCATTGACGGTTGGATTATTAAATTCAATTCCTACGTAGTTTAATTGAGTATAGTACTTCAAATTGTCGTTGTTGATTACGATATCAGTAGTTTTTGTAGTGGACCCTCCATAGAATCCGTTAAAGAAATCAACTGGCACATTTGTGTATGCATTACTAAACAACGAAATGACATTTGCCGCGGGACGATTTGGAGCAGGTAATAGAGGGATATTTCCAGAGGAAATAACTGAAAGAGATCCCTTTGCCTTAACACCATTCAACTCTGCAGTGATTTTTGCGTTGCCTGTACCCAAAACGATGACCACGCCTTGGTCATTTACGCGCGCGACACCCGGATTAGATGAGTTAAAAGTAAAGTAAGCCGGGGACGCAGTTACAGTTTGATTTTGTCCAGTCGCCAGATTGAAAGTTTGTGTTAAACCTGTTAGTGTTGGATTAGCACCAATAAAAGATGTCTCAACCCTGTCTTCACCATTAAGTATCGATGGCCTTGGCTGAGCAATGGTACCCAACTTTTCATACTTTAATTCATCAATCCAGAATGTATATCCATTATTATTTTCAGGACCTTCTGCATACCAAAACATTCCTTTCTCAACTGTGAGTTTAGATGGGTCAGGAATTGGTATTATGTACTTTGTCCAGGTGGTATTGATTCTCATGTTGTTCAGCGTAGTCAGAAATTTGTTTTCGCCAAAACTGTTTCCGAATCCGATTTCATTAATAGTTGCTGATTGTGTGGCTTTTGCCCAAAAGGTTAGCGCATCGTAGCCAGACAGATCACGACCTCCGTTGTCGGGAAAGATCGCTCCAGCATATGCTCCGGTAGGGTCGCCCACATTGGGAACATCAAAGCGCATTGAAGAAGAACCAGCGTAGCGGGTTTCGGTGTCTACAGTAAATGCATCCAGTTTTGAACCGCCAAAAGGCAAGTATTGAAGGCCACTACTGAAGCCATCAATATAAACAGCTGGATTGTTTGGGTATTTGGCAAGCTTTACCTCATCTGACAATTTTCTCTCACAGCCGGATATAGATATTATGATGAATCCCGTGAGGATTGTGAATACCAGTTTATTTGTTCTCATGTTTTTCATACTTTGAATTTTTATCTTCCAACACTAATGCGCACATAAGTTCTAAACTCCCATTCATTTCCATTCGGGAAACCCACTGGACTTATGATTGGTGAAGTAGCAAATTCTTGAGTCACGTTGGGCAAGTAACGAGGCGAGTATTTGTCTAATGCACGCCAGGTCATTTGTATGCCGATTGATGTACTAGGAAGGATAAACCAATCTGGTTTCCCAATTGTGGTAGATAGATCAGCCATTAACTGCACAGGGAATGTAAGGTTGAAGTCTCGGTGATAGTCAAAAGGCCCCCAATCATTGAACTTAAGGTGCGAAGCCAGTTTTACTTTTTTATAGATCACTCTGAAATCACCACCAAAACGTTCTATGACTCTTGTGTTAGATCCATTGGCTTGGCCATTTCCACCATACAAATTGGCGATCACGCCCAATCCTGTGCTGACCTTCGACACAATTCGAGTATTGACCTCCCACAAATCTAATGCTGGTGGTGCACCGGCAGCAGCAGTTGGAACCCGTCCAGTTCCGGGGAAAATAATTGCAGCATCTTGTGATGTTGGCAAGTGTCGATAAACAAAACCGACACTGGCTGCAAATTCTGCATCTTCCGATCTGTCGTTGTCCCATTCGTACATCCATGTACCGGGGGTCGGATCAAATGTCAGCAATAGCTCGCCACCAACGGTCTCGCGATTTGATCGTACTACAAAAGGGTCTACCAAAATATTTCGGAGTCTTGCCGGACCTCCTGCATTACCAGGCATTGGGTCTACTAATGGTTTTTGCCACAAAAAATTTGGTGCGATTTGCCATTTGCCAAGAGTGTAAGTAAATCCAGTTAAGATGTTATTCTTGTTTCCGCTGCCACTATCTTTTAGACGCCAGCCGGTAAACGTGGTGGTGTTGTCTGCTCCTCCATTAGCAACAAGTCCCATCGAAGCAGCTTGGGCATACCAGTTTATCCGACCTGACGCATAAGTCAACTTTATCTTGCCTCCCCAAGTATCATTTTCGTTAACCTTGTCAACGTATGTTTGGTAATTTCCTTCTTGCCCACGCACTACTTGAAACTCGCGCCCAACTAGGGGTTGTCCTCCCCAGATACCACCCAACTCTACTTTCAGTTTATCGAATAGCTTTCTTGACATTTGAAGTGTGAACCTTCTTGTCCGTGGCTGCGGAACCGCAAGGGAACTGATTGCGGCACCTGGTTCTTCAATATCTTCATGGAAGATACCAGTTACATTAGTCTTGCCAACGTTTTTACTGTATTTCAAAAGAATGGCGGGGTTAGCTGCCCACCACAGCTCTCGCCCATAGGCAATTTTTAATCCCTGGAGTGATTTCTTCCCGCTTATCTCAAGCCCTTGTGGCGCGAGCGCGTTATAGATATCAATGTTAGGTCCATAATTCGCTTCAGGGTAAAGGCCAAAGAAATCCCCTTCATATCCCCAATGGTAGTGCCCGGTTCGATAAAATCCTTTGAGATCAAAGAGTCTATGGTTCCAGCTGTATTCTGCACGATAAACCTGAACACGATCTAAAGATGTGGTGACAGTTCCGTTTGGTGTAACTAGTGTTTGGGGACGTCCTCTGTTTTCGTAGAAAATTTCATTTATAGGATTGAGAGCAACGTTGCCGAGGACGTTGAAGGAGACATTAGCACGGAAGTTGGATGCTGGATTTGCTTCGATGCCCACGAAATAGGATTCCATATGATCAAACCCTAACTTGTTAGGATAAGAAGTTTTGGTTGGATCTGCCTTGCTTGGTGTGGTGATGAGTGCCCCTCCAGTCGTAAATGTCGATAGTTCGGCACGTAATTCACTCACTCTTAGTTTTGACGACTGTTCTCCAGCAAGTGCTGCTTTATCACCTCTTGCTTTGATTACTGCGTCCATCAATTGGATGCCGGCAAAATGAATATCTACGCCCTGTAGCGTTACACCCTCGCGATACGGGTTAAGTGTATGGGCTTCTTTAAGCGCATAATAGGCGGCACGTGGGAACAAGGAATATAAACCACGTGGAGTGGTTTGTCCCTTTGCGCAAATGCCAAACCATTCTTCATTCATGTTATTTTCTCCTTTTTTAAAATCGCGTGTGTAGCCGCCATTTGACCAAGAGGCATTGTCATCGTGGAGATCCAGATCCTTCGTCTGGCCAAATTTCCACCAACCATCGCTGAATTGAAATGTAAATCCGCCAAGTGAGTTGTTCGCCTTTCCAAGCCCGGCAGCGTTTTCATAGATTTCTTTCCAGTTGCCTAGCATGAAAAACGCTTGAGACTCCTGATCTTCTGCATTTTCAATCGCATTAAAAGCGTCAGCACCAAACTCTGTGAACAAAATGGGTTTGTTAATCTCATCTTTTACTCGTTGAAAGGCATCACCAAATGAAACACCTCGATACATGTTTGTTCCAAATATGTCGATGGCTTTACATTCCTCCTTGATGATTTCTAAGAACAGTAGATCTCCGTTACAAATTGCCACCGGGTGACCAGCGTCCTTTGCCTTCATAGCTATGGTTGCTTCATTGAACAACTTGTACATAGCTGTTGCGCGGGCGGTTGACTTTCTGTCTTTTACAGGTATGTCTTCGGTTTCAGCTCCTTCCCAAAACAGCCCGTAGTTGTTTTCGTTTCCCAGCAGAAATAATAAAAGTCCGGGAGTGTCTTTGTAATCATCTACCATCTTCGTTACCTCCGCTAATAATAAAGCGCGTACCCCAGGATCTGCGTATTCGGTGTTAGGAGCCCATGCACCATTAATTGTCAAGCCATACCGCCCGAATGAGTGATTGAGCATTGTGTAAATGCCATAGGTTTCATATATGTACTTAATCCACTTTGCAGGAACACCCGTATATTGCCGGATCGTATTGACACCCATGTTTTTCAACAAAGACATTTCTGTATCAAGAGCGGCTTGAATAATGTCGTCAGGCTGGTTCCAAAGGCTGTAGGAAAAGTTGGTGCCAACCGGGAAGTAATCCCAATTCATTCCATTCACCATAAAATCTCGGCCGTTTACCTGGAGTTTCATTCCACGATCGTCCTGTTTTACCGAAACCCGATCGGCTTGACCCCGAAGGGTTTGGGAAACCATCAGAAGGATAGCTATTACGTACAGGTTCTTCATACTTGATTGATTAGGTTTAAAACTAGTTCAGACGATTATCATTTTTCTCCTTTTTTGGAATTACGAAATCGGTTGAAATTTCAGGATACTTGCAGGGATATTCAAAAAAAGAACTACATCAATTCTACTTTATCACTACTACAAAACCTCACCTATATCGATTTAGATCGCTGTAAATGGATACATTTGTTGCACAACGGGCATACAAACAGAAGTTTTATGTGTAATATCGATAGAGTTGTGAAGACCAGCCTTGTCTTCTTGTTTTCGTTACTGTTATCTAAGGGATCCCCAGCATTCTCAGGAAAATACCCTATTAAAAACTTTGCACCTCCGGATTACGGGGCGGGGATCCAAAATATCGACTTTGCCCAAAACAGAGATTTAAGCCTATTCGTTGCCAATAACTTAGGTGTTTTGTCATTCAATGGCACTTCATGGGGAAAGCACGCACTAAATACCGGCAAAAAGCAGCGATCGCTCGCTTTTGACGAAAAAACGAACCGTCTTTATGTGGGGTCTCAAGGTGAATTCGGATTCTTCGAAAGCAACTGGCAGTACGTCTCTCTACTCGATAAAATCCCGGAAAACTTTCTGGATTTTGATGAGGTATGGGATGTCCTTCTGTTCGACTCCAAAGTATATTTCTGCACGTTTCAGGGCATTTATGTGTTTGATGGTGAGTCTATTAATGTGATAAGACGCCCTGGCGGGTTCAATCGTTCGTTTGTAGCAGGGAACAGGCTGTTTACCCAGTCGCCCACTGGTGCGCTTTTTGAGATAGACGGGAATAATCTGGTTTCATTGTCCCAAAATGGACACATAAATCAAGTGGTGGCAGGCGTAGTCCGCACCGAGGCGGGTTATGTTTTCTTTTATAATTCGGGGAAAATTGAGGTTTTGAATTCACCGGGAGGCCTGGAACCCTATACCGAGTTGAAGAAAGTACTTGTTGGAAAGTATGTCAACCACGTGATACAAATTTCAGATAGTAGACTGGTTATATCAACTCAACTTGCAGGGCTGTTTATATATGATCAACTGACCAAGCAAATTGAAAGTATATCTATTTCCGATGGATTAATGTCTAATGCCTGCTTGCGGGTATTCCAGGATTATAGTGGCAACCTCTGGGTAGGTATGCAAAATGGGATTGCGCTCATTGATATCAACTCTCCGTTGCGGCTAGTAAACCAGAATATTGATCTTCAGGGGAGTGGGTATGAGGCTTATGAATTGGAGGAAGGCACCTACTACACAACATCAAATGGGATTTACTATTTGCCCAAGGGTGCACTTAAGAGCCAGTTTTTAATCGGTACAGAGGGTCCTGCCTACGGCATGCAATCAATCAACAATAAACTTTATGCCGGGCACCACACAGGCCTGTTTTTATTGGAACGCGGTAAAGCAGTTAGGCGCGCCTATTGCGAAGGGCTATGGCAAATCAAACAGTTACGATCAAATCCCCAGTTTGCAATAGCCGGCACTTACACCGGCCTCCACCTTTTTCAACTAGATGCGAAGGGTGAATTAAGAGATGTTCAGAAAATTGATGGATTCAATGAATCCAGTCGATTTTTTGAAGAGGATAGAAAAGGGAGAATTTGGGTGGGGCAGTATTACAAGGGACTGTATTTGTTAACTTTGGATAAGTCTCTCACAAAAGCGGTCGCTAGTAAAGTCTCCGAGTCGCATAAGCTTCCGATTCAAAAATACGTTTTTTTGACCAACATTGATGAGGAGATATTTGTGTGTTCTGCCAAGGGGATCTTCAAACTGGATCAGTCAAATGATGAAATTGTCGAAGAAGAGGTGTTCACAAAAGTGGTTGGAAGAAATTGGATTTATCTGCTCGTGCAAGACCGACAGAAAAATGTATACGTCTACTCTGAAAACCTGGCAGGCTTTTTTAAAAAAGTGAGCGCTGAAAACTATGTGTATCTGCCATCTTCCTTATTTCAATTACGTCAATCGTTTAATAATGACTTGCTAAACGTTTCGCGCAATGTTCGGGAAGGTGTTCTTTTCAATGCGAATGAGGGCTTTATCCAGTATTCTTCAGAGCTAGAGGAGGGGGTTTCTACGACCAGTGTGCCACTTTTGAGTCGGGTAGTTAATGTTGCTGAAGATAGTGTACTATACTCAAGAATGCCTTTTCATGTTCGCCCGGAAAAAACGGAACCTATACGTATCACCGAGGGCACACGCGTTTTGCAATTCATCGTTGAATCGTTCAAATTCAAAGATGTTAGCAATCAACAGTTTAGGTATTACTTAAGTGGATTTGACGAAACCTATGGCGAGTGGACTTCAGCCAATTTAAAAGAGTATACAAATCTAAGAGTCGGCAGTTATCATTTTTATGTCCAAGCATTTAATTCAAAAGGAGAGATTGTGATAAGCCAACCTTTGTTGGTCGAAGTTTCTCCAGCGTTTTATAAAAGCCCACTTGCACGGTTTATTTACTTCGTATTAGTGGTACTTGCTCTCTACATGATTTATAGGTTCCAACGTCAGTACTACCGGAGGAAACAAGCCAGAATGGAACAAGCAAAGCAAAAGGAATTGGGTCAAAAGCAAAAGGAGTTACAACAGTTAAAAGACGAGCAAGTCAAAAATGAATTGATCCACGTAAACACTCTTTTGGCTGCTTCCACCATGAACTTGGTGGTAAAAAATGAGTTTATGGAAACCATCAAGGAAGAGATACGGCAAGCGAAGGCAACCGATAAAGTAGAAGACAAACAACGTGCACTTGAGAAGATTATTAAAGAAATTGATACCACTTTAAAAGTGCAAGAAGACTGGAAACAATTTGAACATCACTTTGATCAAATACATGGCGATTTTCTAAAGAGATTAACCCGAGAGTTCACAGATCTTACACCTGGTGAACAGAAATTGTGTGCGTTTCTGCGCCTTAACATGGATACAAAAGAGATTGCGAATCTAATGGCGATTTCTTCACGTGGTGTGGAAGTAACAAGGTATCGATTACGAAAAAAATTTAAATTGGATACCCATCAAAATCTTTCCAAATTTATTTTGGAGTATTAGTCAGGTAAGCTGCAAGGCTTTTTTGTGTTTCGTGATTATTTGTTCACACTTTTCCTCTGTCCGTTTTAGGAAACTTTACTGGCGGTAGTGGCAATAAAAAAGGATGCAATTTTTGATAACTGCATCCTTCTATTTTGACCGTCTCCTTTTTTTATTACTTGCTAAAGCTAAACACGTGAACCCCACTTACTGATTCGGTTCGGCCAGTCTTTAAAGTGTTTTTGTTCCAAGTCAAACCAAGCTTTAACGAGGTGGCAGTGGCTTCTTGTATTGTGACCACTAAACCATCATCTCTTGTAAATGCCGTGGCTGTCGCAGAGGTGAACGTCCATGTACCTGAAGCTGGCCAAATTGCTGCACCATTCACAGAGGTAAATGATGTGCCCGTAAATGTGATGCCCAGATCTTTATAGGTAACGGTTTTGTCTACACCATCTACGCTCACAGTATTGACTTTCCACGGGGAAGCGGTGAGCACTGCTTTTACTTCCTCTTGCTTAGAAGGAAGCGGAGCGTCACTGCTGTTGCCGCAGTTAGCAAGTAAGGCAATGGCCACTACTGCTATAATCGAAAAAAATAATCTTGATTCAGTTGAGTTAAGTGCTTTCATAGTGTTTTTTATGTTAAAGAAGTTTACAAAGCATCGTGGACGATCATCCACGATGCGTTAGAAATTTACTTTTTGATTACTTTGATCCGGTGAATGACCGCGCCATCCTGAACTTGAAGTAGGTAGATGCCCAGTGTTAAATGTTGCACATTGGCTTGGTAAACTTCACCACGTTTTTCAAAATGAATTGGATTTCTTCGTCCGGCCAAGTCAACCAACTGCACGTTAGACAGCTCCCCATTTATTCCCGCCAGTTCCAGATAGTCTTGTGCCGGGTTCGGGTAAACATTTATAGCGTTCGCATTTCCTGCCAGGTCACCTGTTACAATAAGCGGCACATCAGATGAAAACTCACTTACACAATCATCAACCGTCACTTGCACTTTATAGATACCCGGTTGATTGGCTGAGAAGGTGGCATTGCTTGCAGAAGGTATAGCAGTTCCATTTAAGAACCACCTATTCCCTACGCTTGCACTAGATGTGAGTGTTATGGTCTCTACGTCTGTCCCTGTTGCGGTAACGGTTGGCTTTGCAGGCTTGATGCAGAAAGATCGAGTCACCTCGGGAGCAGCATTGAACGAATTATTACCTGCCTGATTGGCTTTGATGATTGCGCGACCTGCTTTTACGATTGTCACCGTGCTACCACTGATGGTTACTTTATCAGAGTCGGTTGAGTAGGCAACGGCAAGAGTAGAACTTGCTGTAGCTGTTAAAGAGAATGGAGCATTGCCGACAGTTTTATCTGTGATGGCTGGGAAATTAATGGTTTGGTTGCCCTTCACATTGATCGGTACGTCAGCTGAGAACTCACTCACACAATCGTCTACCGTTACCTGGACTTTGTAGATACCAGCTGTTGTAGTCGAGTAGGTTGAATTGGTGGCAGAAGCAATTAGAGTTCCGTCCTTGTACCACTTATTTCCCGCTGTTGCGCTCGAAGTAAGCAAAAATGTGCCAGCGGTGGGTTCGGTAAATGTAACAGTCGGTTTTGAAGGTTTGATGCAAAACGATTGTGTAATTTCTGGTGCCGCAGTGAAAGCTGCGTTGCCAGCTTGGTTTGCTTTAATGATTGCTCGACCAGCTTTTACAATTGTTACATTGCTTCCGCTGATCGTTACTTTGTCAGAATCAGTGGAATAGGCAACAGGCAGATTTGAGCTAGCAGTTGCCGTCAATACGAAGGCAGCATCTCCAACTGTTTTATCTGAGATGGCTGGGAATGTGATGGTTTGAGGTCCAGCCGCTGGCATGCCAAACTTCACGTCATCGAAATAGTAGGTTCTTTCCCCGGCTGTTGCTCCGTTAGTATCGAAGTTGAAGAAGATTGAGGCTTTGTTATAGTTAAGAGCAAGATTGAGTGCAGCGGTTCCTGGAGCCTGGTTAGCAAAATCAAAAGTAAGTGTCTCCCAGTCGTTTGCAACCGTGCTGATTACCTCTGTTTCAACCGTTTTAGTATTGTCTAAATGATCTTCCGCTTTCAAACGGACCTTAATGCCTGAGTGCGGAGACCAGACTCTAACACTCATTTTCTTATCTGTTGCCGTGAAAGGAATCTTCGTACTAAATCCTGTTTGTACAGTTCCGTTTAACGCGGTGATGGTTGTACCCGCCCAGGTTTGTGCTGTCGCGGACTTGATCACTTTGGCTACTTTGTTAGCAGTATTGGTAGGATCGGTGACAATAGTTGAGGCTTCTGCACCGCCAAATCCGGCAAGGCCATAATTTACAGTGGCATCATCGAAGTTTACAGGAAGGTTCATTTGAGTCAGACTTCCCCCACCTCCAGCTACCAACTTAACATCATCTACCAAAAACGTAAAATTTGCTGAGCCATCACCCATTGTCCCATTGTCAAAGATGAAGGTGATTTTCTGATACGAATTGGCAGTTGCAATTGTGGAGTAGTCAAAGGTTAATTCTTCCCATGTA
>VYLZ01000158.1_pt1 | contig 28782 bp, 27 predicted proteins | sample 5115361 | NCBI WGS metagenome assembly VYLZ01 (sample SAMN12291805, study PRJNA351875) | freshwater metagenome | isolation source: freshwater lake | place: USA: Michigan, Sixteen Lake | collected 2013-08-07 | reverse complement strand
CACCCTCAAACTAGCATTGAACATGAAAAGAAGGGAATGGTGCAAGGGACTTTGGAACCAATCGAATTCAGTCTCCTTCCCCTTTCAATTCTCTAATGCGTAATCTGGGTTAAAATCACCTTCGGCATTTGTACTTGTGCCGATACTTGTTTTTTCAATCTGAAGATTGGCAAATGGAAGCGCTTGATTTGTTTCTTGATCAACCACTTTTCCACTAATCTCAAAATCTTGTGCCAAACAATTGATCGAGATCAGGATAAAAAATGTGCTAACTGCTCGATCTAGCGAACTCATACAAAAACAAACTATTTGTCCGGCATAATCACCGCCATCACAACATAGATCAAAAGCCCCGCTCCAAAGCCCAGAAACGCCACCACAAAAAGAAGCCTCATGATGGTTGGGTCAATATCAAAGTAATTGGCCAGACCACTGCATACGCCAAATATTTTTTTCTCTCCTTTAATCAGTTTCCTTACCATAGTCGTAGAATTTTTTTGTAATCGAAATTTAGCAAAAAGTAATGTCATTCCTTCTTTCCAAAAACCCGCTGAAAAGGTCTCGCCATTTGCCCGAGAAAATCGGTTGGGAAATTCTCACCTGCGGGAAGGCCAACGGGCAGATTTTCATCGTCACTCGGCCAGCAATTGGTCCCGAAGATAAAGTCCCAGATGCTCAGCGTAATTCCATATTTAAATTCATTGGGACGAGTTGCCGGCATCTCTTTGGCGCGGTGCCACAAGTGCATCTGCGGTCCGTTTAACAAATACCTAAACGGCCCCAGATTAATCTTCAAATTGGCGTGACCCAATTGCCCTGTCACCAACGTGAAAATGTGAACGATGAAAAAATCTGTGATACTAAAACCGATCATGGCCAACGGAATATGTCCTTCGCAGCAGAGTCACCCGCCTCGGGGACTCTGCGTCCTTTCAGATAAAGTGCCTTTGGCTTTGAGGTAATCAAACCAATTGTACCCTTCTTCATATCGATTGGCAATCTTAAACAGAGGAAGCCAACGGCTACAAGTAATCGTGATAAAATAGACTCAATCATATTCGGTTATCTCTCTCCGAACACCCATAATCTAAAGTTGACATTTTAGTTCCATTCACAGAATACCCGTGGAGGAAATATTTTACAATCATATTTGATTATGCTTGCGCCCGAGTCCCCAAAACGGGTGACTCGGGCGAGAAAAAGTAAGCACATAAATCTCTTTGAACTCTTCGGGAGAAAGAATTCTTACCAAGGGGAAAGTTGTCTTTCTCAGAACATCAAAATGCGCATCGTGGGTAATGACGCACTCGACTCCAGCACTAATGGGCAATCCAGTTTATTATCGTCTGGATTCGCCCCATCAAATTCCCACTAATAATGGTGTGATCAATTTAACGGATGGAATAATGGCCAAAAAATTTACAATATTTTCAGCAATCTTGGAATTTGTTTGAGTTTCTAATACCTCCCAGTATTCAAAGAAAATGTCATTGCTAATGCAAATATGAACTCTCCTGAAATGATCTTGTCGAATATCCAGCGGTACGGAGATTTTGCGCCAATTATATTGATGAATACATTAGTATCAACTACGATTTGCACTGCGATGATGTTCTTTTGATTTTTCTACTATGTCGCTTTCTGACAAACCTTTTCCTTTAATGAGCTGATCCATGTCGGTAGTTGCTTTCTCTGCAAAGTACTTGCCCAACAGCCACTTTATTTCAATCAATTGTTGATCTGAAATACCATTAGCGTAGAGTTTTAGCAACTCCAATTGTAAGTTACTGAACCCGGGTTTTAATTCTTGAATGTTCATGTATTCAAATTTAATAAAAATCTAACGACTCTCACTTATTTTTAAATCAACTGATCTTCAAATTATCCCACCAACATCTAAAGTCCCACCTCGCGCAACCGTCCCACCAATGTTTTCATAAAACTAACCAACACAAAAATTCTGAACACCCATTTTCAAAGCTTCAAACCAACACATTGAACAATAAATCACCCCGCCCACCCTTCCCTATCCAAACTCCGGTATTGAATTGCCTCAGCCAAATGTTCAATCTTTATGTCATCTGTTCCTGCTAAGTCGGCAATGGTGCGAGAGACTTTGAGAATTCGATCATAAGCGCGGGCAGAAAGCCCCAAGCGTTCCATCGCTGTTTTCAGCAAGGTGCGTCCGGCATCGGTAATCACACAAATTTCTTTCACCATGTTGGAGGGCATCATGGCATTACAGTAAATTTCTTTTTGGCCCTTAAAGCGTTCGGTTTGTATCTCCCGCGCCTTCACCACGCGCACACGGATTTCTTCGCTCGTTTCATTTTTGCGTTGGGTGGTCATCTGATCGAAGCTTACAGGCACAACTTCCACGTGCAAATCAATTCGATCGAGCAGCGGCCCGCTCACTTTACTCAAATAGCGTTGCACTACACCCGGCCCACATACGCATTCCTTCTCGGGGTGATTGTAATACCCACAGGGACAAGGATTCATACTGGCCACCAACATAAAATTGGCCGGATACTCAATGGAAACTTTTGCGCGTGAGATGGTAACCTTTCGGTCTTCCATGGGTTGCCGCATTACCTCCAATACCGTGCGCTTAAATTCCGGCAACTCATCTAAAAACAAAACCCCATTGTGAGACAAAGAAATTTCTCCCGGCTGTGGATTGCCGCCACCGCCAACTAAGGCAACATCGGAAATAGTGTGATGAGGTGAACGGAAAGGACGAGTAGTGAGTAAAGTAGAATCAGCACCTATTCGTCCAGCAACTGAATGGATTTTTGTAGTTTCTAATGCTTCATTGAGTGTGAGAGGAGGCAGAATTGTAGGAAGGCGTTTGGCCAGCATGGTTTTACCCGCACCCGGTGGGCCAATCATAATCGCATTGTGTCCGCCAGCAGCTGCAATCTCCAGCGCTCGTTTAATGTTCTCCTGACCTTGTACATCTTTAAAATCTGAATCGTAGCTATTGAGGCTGCTTTGAAAGACATCACGCGTGTCGACCACGAGCGGCTCTATTACTTTTTTGCCAATGATAAAATCAATGGCTTCTTGTAGCGTCTCTACGCCTATCACTTCCAAATTATTGACAATAGCCGCTTCTCGCGCATTGGTTTTTGGTAAAATAAATCCTTTAAAATTTTCTTTTCTCGATTGAATGGCAATGGGCAACACCCCTTTGATGGGACGCAAGTCTCCATCAAGCGAAAGCTCGCCCATGATTACATATTTTTCTAATTGATCGGTAGTGATCTGACCAGACGCAGAAAGAATACAAAGTGCAATAGGCAAATCGTAGGCAGAGCCTTCCTTGCGAATGTCGGCAGGCGCGAGATTTACTACTACCTTGTTACGAGGCATAAAATAGCCGAGGCTTTTCATCGAACTCTCTACACGATGTTCACTTTCCTTGACGGCTGTATCAGGCAAGCCACTCATGTGAAATTGCTTACCCTGCGTTACGTTCACCTCAACAGTGATCGTTCTTGCGTCTACACCATGCACTGCACTGCCAAAGGTTTTTGAGACCATTCAAACGGAATTTGATACTAAAGATTGGAAAACTGAGAATGGAAACAAAATACTTCAATAGAAGACATAGCCATTCCACTAAAAACGTGAGAAAAACTATGCTAGTTGCTTTTCAATCAGCAACATCAAAATATGAATGATCTTGATGTGTATCTCCTGGATGCGATCTGCATATCCAAAATGAGGAACGCGTAATTCAATATCTGCCAATGGCGCAAGCTTGCCACCATCCTTTCCCGAAAGTATGATCACTTTCATTCCTTTCTCCTTTGCTGTTTGCGCAGCGCGAATAATGTTGGCGGAATTTCCGCTGGTGCTGATGCCCAGCAGCACATCTCCTTTATTACCTAATGCTTCTAAATAGCGAGAGAAAACAAATTCATAACCATAGTCATTGCTCACGCATGAGATATGACTGGGATCAGAAATACAAATCGCAGGAATTGCCTTTCGAGGCTCTCTGTACTTTCCTGTTAGTTCTTCAGCAAAATGCATAGCATCGCAATGCGAACCTCCGTTGCCACAAGAAATAACTTTTCCCCCACCTTTAACTGATTCAACAATTGCTTTCGAAGCTTCTTCTATCTTTTGCAGATGAGCAGGCTCGGACAAGAACTTGGCTAGCAAAGTTGCCGCCTCATTTAATTCAGTGGCAATAATAGTTTGAAAACTTGACATAGGGTTGGTATCTTATTTGGAAGGGGTTGAACTTCCATTGCTGAGGTCATATACTTTAGCTTTCAGCACATTGTTTTCATGGCGCATCGCCTCTTTTTCTTTTTCTGCATTCTTGGCATCGCGCCAGATCCAGAAAGCTTCCACTGCAAATAGCACTAGTCCAAAAAAAGCACCGTATTTGAACAGGGAAATTTTTCCAAACAAACTGTATAATAATGACAGGTCATTCTTTTTCGTTTCCATAAAAACCGTAAAAAAAAGCGTCATCAAATGGTAGCCTCCAAATACGGAAAGGAAAATCAATCTTCGTTTGTTCATTGTTGGTAGCTTAAGTATACAAAACTAGCCTTTTTCAATTGTTGCAAAAGTTGAATAAGTAAGAAAACCTTACTTGTTTTTTTGCTCAGGTCAGAATTACCCACTGACTACAGCCAACTTAGGTTAGCCACGAATTCACGAATTTTCACAAATCTATTAGCCTTATTTGTGCCTATTGGTGAATTAGTCAGGAAAAAAGTAACTGATATGTTAACCCATTCACACCGTTTTCTGAATATCGACTAACTTCTTATAAAGTCCGTTTTTGATGCTGAGTTGCTCGTGTGTGCCCCGTTCGGCCACCTTACCCTCCTGAATCACAACAATTTCATCGGCATGCTGGATCGTGCTGAGTCGATGGGCAATCACAATAGACGTACGATTTTTCATGAGGTTAAATAGCGCTTCTTGTACTAGCTTCTCTGATTCTGAATCCAGGGCGGATGTCGCTTCATCTAAAATCAAAATAGGTGGGTTTTTCAACACGGCTCTGGCAATGCTCAATCGCTGGCGCTGGCCACCGGAAAGTTTAGAGCCACGTTCTCCAATAAACGTCTGGTATCCATTCTCTGTTTGCATGATAAAATCGTGGGCGTTGGCAATTTTTGCCGCCTGAATGACTTTCTCTTCATTGACGTTGGGCATGCCAAACGCGATGTTGTTAAAAATGGTATCGTTGAACAGGATTGACTCTTGGGTGACCACCCCAATCTGTTTTCGAAGGGATTCTAATTCATAGTCCATCAACGTCCTTCCATCCAATAGCAATTCACCTTGAGTGGGATCATAAAATCGCGGCACCAAATCAGCCAGCGTGGACTTTCCGCCCCCAGACGGCCCCACCAAAGCGATTGTCTTTCCCTTTTCAATGGTCAGATTAATGTTTTGCAAGACGTGCTCCGTGTCATAGGCAAAACTTACATTTTTAAACTCAATCGACTTCTCAAAAGATTTTAGTTCGATTGCATTTGGCTTACTTCGAATGACAGGTTGCAAATCAATGATCGAAAAGATTCGCGCGGCCGAGGCAGTTCCTCGCTGAAGGGAGGTAATTCCGTTTGAAAAACTCTTGGCCGGCTGAATGATCATGGTAAACACTGCCAAAAAAGTCATAAATGCAGAAGACTCCAAAGTAGCATCATTGCTGAGTACCATGTTGCCTCCGAAGAAAATGATACCAGAAATAATCAGTACTCCTAAAATTTCTGAGACGGGTGAAGCCAATTCATTTTTATAGGCCATCGATTTGCTGGTCGCCCGGTAGAAGCCACTTTCCCTCTCAATTCGGTCGATCACAAACTTGCGTGCATTAAACGCTTTGATCACGCGCATCCCACTAAATGTCTCATCCAGGATGGTGAGAATACGCCCCAGCGATTCCTGACTTTGAGTAGCCTGTTTTTTTAATCTCTTTATAATCTCAGCCAATACTCCACCTGTAAGAGGCAAAACGAGCAATGTGAACAATGTAAGCTGTGGTGAAATGGTGAACAACATATAGAAGTAAACTACGATAGTAATAGGCTCCTTTAGCACGGCTTTCAAACTATTCATAACGGCTCCCTCGACTTCGTTTACATCATTTGTAAACCGGGAGATCAAATCACCCTTTCGTTCGTTGTTAAAATAGCCAATGTGCAATTGAGTTACTTTACCAAATATGTCCATGCGAATGTTCTTCACTAAGTCAACGCGGATTTTTGTGGCCATCACACGCTCCAGGTAACGAAAGAGGTTGGCCAAAATCACGCAGGCAACAATCAGCCCGCAAACAAACAACAGCGAATCCACCGCCCCCCTAGTGATTACTATTTTGATAAAGTAGTGGTTGAAAACGCTTGTGATATAATCGACAGACAATTCGAAAGAAGGCAAATCAGGAATGACGGTAATCTTTTCTTTTTGTTTGAACAAAATGTCGAGCATTGGCTTTACCAATACTATATTAAATGCCCCAAAAATGATTCCCAGGATAGAGTATAAAAAAAAGAACGCCAGCCTGCGGGGTAGTCTGTTGGCATAAGAAAGAATTCGCAAGAAAATCTTCATGTAACTTAAAATTCAAACGTTCTGGCAGGAATATTCCATCGCACAGTCAGTGACGTGAGAGACGTGTTATTATTGTACGATGCCAAATCGCTGTCGCTCCTACGAATGATTTGCTTGCCTTCAATAAACAAGTTGTGCTTTAGCATGTAGGAAGCTGTTAGATCAAAAAACAACACCTCATTTCTATTGCCCTGCCCAATGAAATTGCCATACTCACTTTGCCTTGTGCTATAGCTCTTTAATATATCTCCACCCCAATTTTGGGCTGCTGCATCACGTCCCGTTTTTGTCAAAAATGTTTTTGCTGTTAGCTGAAGCTTTGGTACGGGCTGATAGCGAACAATGGCCACCCACTCATTAAAGTTGGCGCCAAAAGGATGCGCTAATGATTGGCTATAATTGCTATAACTGCTCGATGTGTTGTGCGAATAGGTGTACGGCCTGGCCATGTTGTATTCCAACTGTAAATCCAGATTGGAGATTCCTGCAACATCAATGTATTTCACTCCAGCCTGCAATGCATACTTGTTCGCCCACCATCCTCTATCTGATGTTATCTCCGACAACACAAATTCATCTAGCACTGCTTGTCCGTAAAAAGAAATCCCTTTGATGGCATTCCATTTGAAATCCAAACCTAGTAACGCGTTGTCGCTACTACCATTCTGTTGTTCAATGGCTCGGTAAAAAATAACGGGATTCAAATAACTCAAGTCAAACGTATTCCCATTCACAGAATCTCTCGGAGTAAAAACCACGGACTCAAAAAAACCAAGATTGAATTTCTTTCCAATGTTTATGCTTGCATGATGAAAGGCCATAAACCGATCTGGAAAACGTTGCCCAGGAAAACTGCCTGCACGTGCCACTGGATCGTTAGCGGTTAGCCTGTTTAGCTGGAAGAGATAATTGATCTTCCAGATTTTTGCATTGGCACGTAAAAAAAGATTCGGTGCCGAATAGTCAGAAAAAATAAGAGAGCGATAGCCATTACCAATAAACGTTCGATCATGACCAAACTGGAAATAAATATGCTTGGTAATATTAAAATCAATGTAAGCTCTTGCCTGAAAAAAATCTACACCGGTAGCCTTAAACGGCTTGAAGAACCCTTCGTGCGGAACGCCACTGGTTACATCTCCGACATAGGAAGGCAAAATCATTTGGTTATCCGTCAAAAACGTATAGAACCCGATTTTTCGATCGATCAGTCCTCTGATCTCGACCCCTCTCGTGTTAATACTTGCCAGTTGGTTGGTGCGGGAGTCAGTACCGAAACCGACATATAGGACCGGGCTGACATGCAAATCAAATTCAGGAAGATCGACAAACACAAAATCCGATTTCTTCTGATACAGTTTTTTAAGAATAGGTTTTTTACTGTCACTGGACGTAGCCCGATTCCATTCCCAATTGTCGTTCTGAAAATAGTCGTAGTTGAATTGATCAGTACGACTGGTAAAAACGTTATCTTTTTTCTTTAGGGAGTCTACAAATGCTACCAGCACATCTCGCTTTACTGGCTTAACTCCAGTAAACCATTCTGGCGCGATCCGTCCAGCTTTAATCTCATATCTGGTTAGCCAATGATAATAGTCTTCATTCAACGTAACATTGGTGCTCTGTGCAACGAGAATACCCGGCAAAAAGAAAAGCAAAAACCCGAAAATTGCTCTTTTCATTCAGTAAATCAGGTTTTAGCACCCAATTTTATGGCAAAATACCTGTTTTAAACAAATTCTAAACCACATCCTTGCAAATCGACTCCAGATACCTATTTTTGCAGTCCTTTAATAAAAGCGTCACGCCAAAAAGCGTGACAAACTCGTTAAAAACAACAATTATGAAAAAATCAATTCACCCTGAGTATAAAGATGTGATTTTCTGGGATACATCCAGCGACACCAAGTTTTTGTCTAGATCAACCTCCGTTCCAAAGGAAACAATGAAATGGGACGATGGCAAAGAATATCCTGTAATAAAAGTCGAGGTAAGCTCTGCGTCACATCCATTTTTTACAGGAAAGAAAATGTTTGTGGATACAGCCGGTCGTGTGGAGAAATTCCAAAAGAAATACGGAAAGAAAGAAGCCGCACAATAAGATTCTACCGAACTAAAAAAAAGCCTCCTCGTGAGGCTTTTTTGCTTTTTGGTAAGGGGTATTTCTAAACGCCCAATACAACTGGATTCTCAAACCAGATTCAATCGCGAGAAAAAAATACTTAAATTGCTATCAATATGAATCATGTCTCTGAAAAGATAGCTGAGTTGAAACAGTTGCCAGAGTTGGCCATTATTCTGGAACGCCTGGAAAAGGAGATGATCCAAGAAGCTGAGCGAAGAAACGAATTCTATGAGCTAGTGCATGAAAATGTAAAGGCTGAATTCATCAATGGAACTATTATCTATCATTCACCTGTGATGAGAAGGCATTGGAAAGTTTCTATGAAGGTGTCTAAATTTCTAGCAACCCATGTTGATGATAATGATCTGGGCGAAGTAGGCGTAGAAAAAGTAATGATCTCTCTCACTCGAAATGACTATGAGCCAGACATTGTATTTTTCTCAAAGGAGAAAGCAAGCTTGTTCACTAAACAGCAAATGCATTTCCCTGCACCTGATTTGGTAGTCGAAATACTTTCTGATTCCACAGAAAAAAATGACCGAAACATCAAGTTCAGAGACTATGCCTCACACGGTGTAAAAGAATACTGGATCATTGACCCCGACAAAAACTCCCTTGAGCAATACCTTAACACAGACAATGAATTTCAGCTACTGCATACTTTTACCGATGGGACTCTAAAAACTGAAACTGTTAAAGGGTTTCGTTTGGATGTGCGAACCATTTTTGAATAGGAATTAAAGCACTCACTCAGGAACAGCAAAAGTTCTTTTTTCTTTTAACTTACCACGATGAACCTGATTCTTTTTGACAATCCCACCATTCGTCAAAATTTACTGCCCTTTACTTTTACTCGGCCCGTTGCTGCCATTCGTACAGGCATCCTTACAATTGCAGAGAAGTGGGAGAAACATTTTGCTTCGACACCCTCGTTTTCCACTGAAGCGTACTTGTCAAAAAAGTTTTTACTCACCCACACAAGTGACAATTTGTGGATCAACGGAGCCCTTTGCCCGGATGCAGGTTTGGTGGCAGCCATTAATCAATTGGCATTGGGCGATGCCATCGTAAAAGACGAAATGATTCTAGCGGTGCGAACAGCAGACGATGAAGTGCCGGAAGTGATCGTTGGAAAAGTGACAGAGTATTCTTCAGCTATCACATTGATCGATCAGGTTTGGAAAATATTTCAACACAACGGGGCTCAAGTCCGCGCTGATTTTGAATTGATCACAACAGGCAGAAAGTCGATTGGAATAAGAGACAAACATACCCGCACATACTCAGAGGAAAACATTTTCATAGAACACGGTGCGGTTATTCACTCGGCCATTTTAAATGCAGAGAATGGCCCCATTTACATCGGCAAAAATGCACAGGTACAAGAAGGTGCGTTAATACGCGGGCCATTTGCACTGGGTGAAGGCTCAGTGATAAACATGGGTGGAAAGATGCGTGGCGATGTGTCCATCGGTCCCGGCTGCAAAATAGGAGGCGAAGTGAGTGCTTCGGTTTTCTTTGGCTACAGCAGCAAGGCTCACGATGGCTTCTTGGGATGTTCGGTGATTGGTGAGTGGTGCAACTTTGGCGCAGATAGCAATACTTCTAACATGAAGAACAATTATGAGAATGTGAAAATCTGGAATTATGCAAAAGGTGGATTCGTTGATACAGGTTTAATGTTTTGTGGGTTGATGATGGCTGATCATACCAAGTGTGGGATCAATACTATGTTCAATACAGGCACGGTGACGGGGGTTAGTGCCAATATTTTTGGCGATGGCTTCCCCCGAAACTTCATACCCTCCTATGCATGGGGCGGTGCCTCCGGATTTAGCACCTATCAATTTGAAAAAGCCATGCTCACCGCAGCCAAAGCGATGGAGCGCAGAGGACTCCAGTTATCTGAGATTGATAGAGAGATTTACAAAACCGTATTCGAAACCTGTGCTTCGGAGCGGGTATGGGAAAAAACGAAATGATACGAAGTACCAATGACCTTCTCTGCTATACCAGGACTAACTGAGATTAAAAAAAAACTGATTGATGCCGTGCAAGCTAATCACGTTGCCCACGCTCAACTATTTGCCAGCAAACCTGGTTCTCTCAATTTAACGTTAGCTCTTGCCTATGCAACATACTTACATTGCCAAAACAAAGGACCTACCGATGCGTGCGGAACTTGTGCGGCATGCTCAAAGAGTCTGAAGTTTATTCACCCTGATACAAATTTCGTTTTTCCACTTGGCAATGTAAAAGGAGATAAAGATGAAGATCGTTTCAAAGCCGAGATTTTAAAGACCTGGCGAAGCTTTCTCATTGAACAACCTTTTGGTGATTTGGGTGATTGGATTGGCGCCTATGGAGGAGAAGATAAACAAGCGCTAATTTCCAGAGAAGAAAGCAGAGAGATCGTAAAGATGTTGACACTGAAGCCGTTTGAGAGTACGTATAAGATCATGATTATCTGGCAGCCCGAATTCATGCACCCGTCTGCCGCCAATGGCATACTCAAAATTTTAGAGGAGCCACCTAAAGACACGTTTTTCATACTCGTTACAAATGCCATCGAAAGATTATTGCCCACGATTCTTTCACGCACTCAAATTGTTCAAATACCACTATTGGATGACGTGGAGATTGAAACACACTTGGCGACCAAAGGCGTGGCCAGCAATCGGCAACAAGAAATTGTTGCACTTGCTGAGGGGGATTTGAATCTGGCCATCAAGCTGATCGACTCTGAGCAGGATCATTTTCAAGAAAAATTTTCGGAGTGGATGAGAACTTGCTTTAAGCGAGACTATGGCAAGATGGTAGAACAAATGGAGGAGTTTAATGAACGCGATAAGTTAGGCCAACGAAATTTTCTACAGTACAGCCTCACCATGATGCGCGAAACGCTCATCCATTTTTCGGGCGCTTCTAAAATCAGTCGTGTAAAAGGAAGTGAAGTAAAGTTTGTGCAAGACTTTGGCAAAGTAATGAACGTGAGCAAAGTGGAGAAAGCCAATCAACTCATCTCAGATGCTTCTTATCACCTAGAAAGAAATGGAAGTGCCAAAATGATTTTTCTTGACCTATCACTCCAGATTTCAAAAATACTCAATCCTTAAATCACGGTTTGACAGCAACGCGGCATTTTCTATTTTTGTCGCTGCAAAAAATAAACACCCAAGGTAAATCCTATGAACAAATCCGTCATATTCTTATTTCTAGCTTTCACATTAGCCACCAGTTGCGCACAAAAATCAGACTATGTAGTAACGATCAAAACCAATCAGGGTGAGATGATCGCTTTGCTATATGACGAAACACCCAAGCATAAGGCCAACTTTATCAAACTAGCAAAAGAACATTACTTCGATAGCTTGTTGTTTCATAGGGTAATTGCTGGGTTCATGATCCAAGGTGGAGATCCCAACTCTAAAAAGGCTAAACCCGGAGAACAGTTAGGCAATGGCGGACCAGGATATACAGTTGACGCAGAATTTAATCCAAAATTCTTTCACGAGAAAGGAGCATTGTCAGCAGCACGTTTGGGCGATGGACAAAATCCTACCAAGGCATCCAGCGGCAGTCAATTCTATATAGTACAAGGCACCATCATACCAGAATCAAACATGGACGATTTACGAATCGATCAGATGAAACTAAACATGGGCTTTCGAAACAGAGATGAAGATAACGAAAGACGTCTCACCTGAGAAGATCAAAGCATACACCACGGTTGGTGGTGCCGCACATCTGGATGGCGATTATACCGTCTTCGGAAAAGTAATAGAAGGTTTGGATGTGATCGATAAAATAGCTGCGGTACAAACCAGTAGTGAAAGGCCGTTAGAAGACATTCGGATGTTTGTTACGGTGGAAGAAATGTCCAAGAAAAAGATCACCAAACTTTACGGATACGTTTATCCCGAAGTGAAAAAATGAGAATCCTTGTAACGGGCGCCAATGGGCTGCTGGGGCAAAAATTGGTTGAATTAATCTCAACTCGCAACGAACATCTCATCGCAACCGCAAAGTCAAAGCTGGTGATTGATCTTCCGCGCGGAGAATACCATTCGCTTGACATTACCAATCGCAACGAAGTAGAACGCGTAATACAGACCTCTAAGCCCGATGTCATTATCAACACGGCTGCGATGACGCAAGTGGATCAATGTGAAACTGAACAAGACAAATGCTGGCTGAACAATGTTACAGCCGTAGAAAATCTTGTGCACGCCTGCGAGCAAACAAAAACACACCTCGTTCAAGTATCTACCGATTTTATTTTTGATGGCACAAATGGCCCACTGGATGAAACCGCAAAGCCAAACCCGATTTCTTTTTACGGCAAAAGCAAATTAGCCGCAGAAGTGGCCATTCAAAAAAGCAATACTGACTGGGCCATTTTACGAACGGTGTTGGTCTATGGCGTCACCAACGACATGAGCCGATCTAACATCGTGCTGTGGGTGAAGAAAAGCTTGGAAGAGGGAAAAACAATTAATGTCGTAAACGACCAATGGCGTACCCCTACATTGGCAGAAGATTTAGCACAGGGTTGCTACCTCGCGGCCACTAAGAAAATGAAAGGCATTTATAACATCTCGGGCGATGAGATGATGACGCCTTATGATATCGCTATTAAAACGGCCGATTTTTTTGGACTGGATAAGTCATTGATTAAACAAACTGATTCAACCCAATTCAAGCAACCTGCCGCCCGCCCGCCAAAAACCGGTTTTATTATTGACAAAGCAAAAAGAGAATTGGGCTACCAGCCGCATGGTTTCATAGAAGGTCTTCAAGTCTTGAATAGCCAGATCAATTAATTAATGCGAAACCTTCCATGGGATATCGACCCTGGACCATGGAATTGTGTTTGCTACTTCCTGTAATTCTTCTAATCTTCACGCACTTTAATTAACTAGTATGACAGAAAATCGCGGACAGTGGGGTTCTAAGTTTGGTTTCATCATGGCTGCAGCCGGCTCGGCTGTAGGTCTTGGAAATATCTGGAGGTTCCCATACCTAACCGGTGAACACGGAGGAGCTGCATTCGTTTTGATTTATATCTTCTGCGTGGTGTTGGTGGGGGCACCTATGCTGATCAATGAAATTGCACTTGGCAGATTCACTGGCAAAAATCCGGTTGGGGCAGTTCAAAAATTAGGTGGTAATAAGGTTTGGGTACTTCTTGTTGGAGTGCTTCCCCTAATCGTTACGTTCGTAGTGCTCAGCTATTACAGTACTATCGCAGGTTGGACAGTCGGTTATATTTTCACATCGCTTTTTTCAATAAAAACAACTTTCTCAGAATTCATTGCCAACCCTGCCATCGTGGTGCCACTAGGTGCAGCCGTTATTCTAATGACTGCGTTTATTGTGTTGGGTGGGGTGTCTGGTGGTATCGAGAAAGCGACAAAAATAATGATGCCCCTGCTTTTCGTTTTGTTGATCGTTGTGATCATTCGAAGTGTAACGTTGCCAGGGGCGGGCAAAGGAATTGAATATTACCTCGTGCCTGACTTCTCAAAAATCAACGGCCACATTGTACTGGCTGCGTTAACGCAAGCATTCTTTTCATTAGGTGTGGGTTGGGGCATGATGATTACGTATGGATCTTATCTGCCAAAAACACAAAACATTGTTACCTCCAGTCTGTGGGTAGGAGCGATGGATACTTCCGTAGCATTGTTGGCTGGCTTTATGGTTTTCCCTGCCGTTTTTGCTTTCAATCAATCACCTGCAGAGGGTCCAACGCTTGTGTTCACGGTTTTGTCAAATGTATTCCAACAGATGCCACTTGGTAATATTGCCGGGGCATTGTTTTTTCTGTTGCTTTTCTTTGCGGCCATTACATCCACCATTTCAATGTTGGAAGCTCCCTCTGCTTATTACATGGATCAGAAAAAATGGAGTCGAAAAAAAGCCGCCTGGACCGTCTCTATCGCTGCATTTGTTTTTGGAATTCCCTCAGCTCTTTCGACAGGCGCAGTTGAAAGTCTATCCATCATGCAAGTGAATTTTCTTGGAGTAATCAAGACCAGTTTTATGGACATCTTCGATTATTTATTCGGAAGTCTGTTAATGATGGTGGTAGTGATGTCTACGTGCCTATTCACCGGATGGTTCATAAAAACCGAACTATTGGTAGATGAAATAGAACAAGGTATGCCTTCTTTTAAGACAGGAAGTATTCTTGGAATAGCCCCCTATAAAATTTGGCTTTTTATGGTGCGGTTCATTTGTCCAATTATCATTGGGCTCGTTATTCTAAATATGTTCGGGGTGTTTGGAAGTTAGAAGTTCGAGGTTTGATGTTTGACGACTAACGCCTAAATCAGAAAGTATAAAGTATAAAGTGGGAAGTTTAGGTTAGGAAGATCTTAATCCAAGATTTCAGTAATAGGTTGCCCCGTGCACCCACTGGGGAATTTGATCTTTAGCAAGACCGACAATGTGGGGGCAATATCAGTAATTGCGTGATAAGAAGACGAAGCACCTTGCTTAATTCCCTTGCCATAAAATAAAATCCACCTCCACTAATCCAACTTGGTTCGAGTTGGTAAGCAATGTCTCCACTTCGTTTGAAATTGTATCCGCGCACCATCATCCCTTTAATTCCTGTTTCATTGTAGGCTCCTTGCTTCAGAACTGCTTTTGAAAAAACCTGGGCTACACCTTCAACCGATTGAAGATAGTTAGTGATAAGTTCGGTGGCAATTAACAAATCAATGCCAGCACTTTTTGGGTCGCCAGCAAACAAATCCTGATTTAGAAAAATCTGATCATTGCTTATTTTTTCAATGATCTTCTTTCCGGGAAAATATTTTTGTAAAAAATCATTCAGATTAACTTCCAGCGATGACACCGCAAAATTTCCAGCGGGAATTCGATTATCTTTTAAGTACTGCGGCACCTCAGCCACTGCATGATCTGCCGTGAGGAAAACCACATAATTATTTTCACCCACTTCTTTATCAAGGGTTTTCAACAAGTCTTCTATGTTCTTATCCAGTCTTATATACGCGTCTTGTATCTCGATTGAATTAGGGCCCATTGCATGACCAATTAGATCCGGGCAAGAATAAGAGATGGCCAGAAAATCGGCATCCGAATCTTTGCCCATTTGCTCACCGGCTATCGTTGACTTTGCAAATTCAGTCAGTAAATCATCTCCAAACGGTGTAGCCGCGAGCAAGTCGAAATCACCATTTGTTTTTCTCAGCTCCTTTAAGTTGTAAGGGAACACCGGCTTTTCCTTGCCTTGCAATTTTCTTTCATAAGGTGATTCATCTTGACTACTTTCAGTATACTGCGAGATCGGCAATACGGTATTCCATGTTTGGTTGAGATAGGAATCTGCCAACTTTAATCCGTTAAATGTTTCGACCCACTGTGGCAATGTGTTCTTGTAATAGGTACTCGTAATAAACTTGCCGGATTTGCCATCATACCAGTATGCACCATCGGCCAAATGGCCGGCAGGCAATACCGCGCCTCTATCTTTTACCGAAATACCAATGACTTTCGACCTTTTCTGAGAAGATATTTTCAATTCATCCGTAATAGTCGATGATAACATTCGCCATGGCGATACATCGCCATTTCCTTCCGGGTTTCCAACTGGCTTTTGACGATCGTCCTCCACACAATTCACTTGTTTCTTTAGGCCCTTGTCCCACCAATCATTTCCAATAATGCCATGGACAGAGGGTGTTGTTCCGGAATATACAGATGCATGCCCAGGCCCTGTATAGGTAGGAACATAATTGTAGTGTGCGTTGGTAAGCATAAATCCCTTTCCCGCCAAACGCTTAAAACCACCTTCACCAAACTTACTTTCAAAGCGATACAAATATTCCTGGCGCATTTGATCCACCACAATCCCAACAACTAACTTGGGCTTTGTCTCTTGCGAATAGCCTAATAGCGAGCGACTAATAAAAATTAACAAAAGAATTTTTTTCATACTGTTTAATTCCATTTGACGAAATATCAATCGGTCAATTCAACTCTCGAACTGCGCCAAGTTAATCCAAAACTTCATAAAAGTTTGCAGGTCAGTGTTATCAAAATATTGCTTGTTAATCTTCACATACAATTTTTTCAAATTCGGTTTCTTCATACACCTGTTTGCGTATCAGTTTACCAAATTGGTCGTAATAAATTACAACCTGTATTTGCGCTTCCTTCACATCCTTTCTCGTAAAATAAAGAGGATTCTCGTCCGTTCCTACATTATTGATTCCATTAAACGCAGTAGGTATGATAATCCCTCTTTCAGAACTTATTACCCCATAGAGGTTTTCTCTTCGGATCAGCATGCACTTCTCAGTTGATGTATCTGAAATTGTGGCAAAATCCTTAACGCGGTCTATTTCCACCTTGCCCGATCGAACGTCTAACAAGCTCCATTGTGCATTCTTTCTGACCCAAACCAAATCGCCCGTCCAAGGCAGCATCTCGTCAAATTCAAATGCAGTGAGTGCCTTGCCATTCCAACTGGTCAATCCAAAGTGCTCGTCTTTAAAAACGATTAGCACTTCGCTATTTAGCATGCTAATATTCCGACTATAAACAGGTTTTACAAGTCTGCTTCTTTTCCAATCGAACAAACCAAATTTCTTGTCTTTATAAATAGACCAATAGTCATCGTTCAATTGAACAAGCGCCTCATACTCAACTGGCAACACTAGTGTACCAGTTTTAGCAATAAGGCCTCGCTTTCCATTCCGTGAAATCAAAAAAATCTCTTCACCGAACGACTCTATGATTTCAAACTCATTTGTAAACAGCCGCTGGCCTGTAGCGATATCGTATACTGTTTTTTTAAGTTTCGATTCCGTGTAAAAGTACCGTACTGAATCTCGTGATTTGACAAAATGTACTCGATTCTCATTTGAAAAGGTAAGTGTTCTAAGCGAGTTGATATGAACCCGAACTGAATCCTTCTGTTTGGCGAAGGCCAATCCTCCTGCAAACCAGCAACTGTCTGAGTTTACAACGATTCTTTTACTATTCAAATCAAATAATTGGTGTGACAGTCCCCGTTTTAGTAACAACCACTGCTTAGAGAAAAAAATATTGTCCCACCATTTTCCTTCCAGCTCTTCGGCCAGATCCGCCATGGAATATTGATCGTTCACCTTTCTAACTAATCCAAAAGGACGTAGGCTAAGTGTCTGGCGCCCGAAGGGTACGACAAACTCAAGCTTTGAATTGATCAATCCCTCCAGCGACCCATTGCGAACAAGCAATCGATCAACCGCTACCCTACTTACTTCATCAAAAACCAATTCCTCCGAAACGAGATTTCCGTCTGCGGATGATTCGATTGATGTGAGGTCCAAGACTATCTTTTTGCCCAATCTAGAAAAGACAAACACACCCTCTACCCTATCAATCGCATCCCATGTGTTCTCCCCCAAAAGCTGCCGCCCTGTTAATGTTACTAGTTTCCAGCGCCCGTTTTGTTTCACTGCAAAGAAATGAGCACCCAACAATTTGACTTCCTGCACACAATCTTTGACCACCCACCGCCCTGATTTGTGAATCACTTTAATACAAGTGCTGTCGCCAACTTTATAAAACCCAAAGCCCAATGATTTTTGAATAGAACTGTGCGCAAAAATCAACCTTCCATTTCGACTGATCAATCCCTCATTAGTAAACAGCACATCATCAAAAATACTTCCGCACAGGTAACGTTCTTCAATAGTTTCAAATCTAGGCGCAAATGCTACGTCTCCACTTGAATTTATAAACCCAAATTTTCCTTTGTCGAGAATTGGCGCCCAATAACTTTCGTTTAGTAGGATAACTTTTCGAAGCGAGTCATTTAGGAATCGGTGAGGGATTTTCCTTTCATAATCAATATAAAAGTGGAAAAGCCAATCGATGGCGGCTGGCTTCCATTTGTTGGCCGGAAATTCCTGGACGAATTGAATAAACGAAGAAGTGTCTCCACGAGCTGTTGCAATTTCAAAGATTTGTTGATCCGCCAAATCGCGAAAGGGGCTAGTTGGAAACTCGCGAACGAACGAAACATAGCTTTTTAATTTTCGGTCTTTCGTTTTCGATTCAAAAAGCAGTTTGTCAAATCTATTCCTGGCTTCAATGACCCGTTGCGATGTCGGGTATAGCCTGATATATCGTTCAAAACTTTGATAGGTATTTACTTTTAGTGCTTCTAAAAAGCCGACTTCATCCCGTAATTCAATTGCCGTGGCGCGAAGTTTGGAACCAGGAAATCGTTGAACAAATGATTCGTAACCTCTTTCTGTGTTCACTTCCTTCACGTCAGCAAAGGCTGTACTGTCGATCTTTTCACTAAAAGAAAGAAGTGATGCGCTATCGAGTCCAAGGCGCGCGAGGCGATACTTAGATCGTCCTTCAAGTTGAACCAATAGTCGAAATGCCTGCTGACAGTAATGATACGCGGAGTCTATTTGATAGCTCGGATTGGTTTTACTAAAAAACCAACGAGCCCATGCCACAGATAGCTCTGCGCTGGCACTGTCTTTCTTCGCAACTTTTTTTAACAACTCCTTTGCCTCAAACCACTTGCCTTTCTCCATATGGTTTTCTGCCTTCTTGAGTGCCGTTTGTGCTGAACTCAGACTTGTTAAAAAGAGCGATAGAAAAACAAAAAGGAAACGCATGGGTTGATAGGCCAAGATATTTTGAAAAAAGAAAAAGGCAACCTATTGGCTGCCCACTCTTTTGGTCGAGGTGAGAGGATTCGAACCTCCGGCCTCCACGTCCCTAACGTGATGCGCTAACCGGGCTGCGCTACACCTCGAAGTATGATCTTTAATGGGATCAATCCACAAAAAGAGTCGCAATAATAGTAAAATTCAGTTTAAAAAAGTGGAATAAGATTGTGGCTATTTGTTCTTCTTTTTCTTCAGGTCTCTGATAAATCTAGCCCACTTTAATGGATCCAGGAACGGATTAAACTGAGGTCTAAATTGATTGCCCGGTGAACTTGCCCACTGGTCCATATAATTTCGGTAATTGCCCAGCCCGTCCATAGGGGTGGTGCGAGCCATTAACGCAATCATTTCCGAATTTAATGCGCGTGCATCAAGACCGTTGTCCATTGGGATATTCATAGCCAAAACAGCTTCTTTAAAAAGCTCCTCCGTGGGAAGGTCAGTTATTACTACACCTTTCAAAAACGTGATATCGGTAGCAAGTTCCACAAAAATTGACCATGAGTCCTTTGGTTGGTCAGGCACGATATAATGCGCACGCTTGTATCCAACAGCGCTAAACACGATGCTATCACCTACTAGCACGGGCAGCGTAAAAAACCCCACTGCCGTGGTTGGCGTGCCTCGCCCGGCTTTGGGCACGTACACGTGAACACCTGGCAAACCAACTGAGGCCGAGTCGGTTACAAAACCAGACAATTGAATGATTCTGCGCTTGGTTTGCGAGAATACACTGCCAGTCGAAAAAAGAATGGCTGAAACAACAAAAACAACAATTACACCCCTCATATAACTTGGCAAAGGTAACATTTCAAATGGTAAAGTGTATACGTTTTTGTTTGCTGATCGGGCAATACCAGTTGCAAAATGAATCAAAGTCATTCAAAGATTATTGCCAGCATCCAAAAGTTTCAGCGCATGCAAAAATATTGTCTGTATTTTTACGCATAATGCGGTTAAAGCAATTTAATATCGAACTGGGTGCCCAAATTTTTCTGGCTAGCTCGGATACCTCACGTCTGCGTATTCTTAATCTTATTTTGACCAATGGAGAAATGTGCATTACCGATCTTGAACGAATCCTTGAGTTCACCCAAACAAAAACCTCGCGTCACCTGTTGTATCTAAAAAATTCCGGAATCCTCACTTCACGAAAAATAAACCAATGGGCCTTTTACCAAATAAAAGACGAAGTTTTTGATCTCGTTAAGCAAATCTTGCAATTCGTCAGTCGCGATCCGGTAATGCAACAAGATCAATCCGTCTTTAAAACCATGTATAGCAACCGCGAACTTTCCCTTAACAAACTAAGCATCAAACCGCTTACCTTTTGAACGCAGAGTTCCCATGTCGCGCCTCAAGGTCTCATGTCTAGCGTCTTACATCTCACGTCTAATTTCTAATGAAAAAATATAAAAGCATTTTCTTCGATCTGGATCACACACTTTGGGATTTTGAAACGAATTCGCTCGAAGCGCTCACAGAACTACATCATAGCTTTCAACTTGCCAGGAAGGGCATCGAATTACAGGCCTTTCTTGTCGCATTTAAAAAGGTTAATACAGGATTGTGGCATCTTTATGATACCGGTAAAATCAAACAAGATGTCATTCGCTTGCAACGTTTCCACCGCATCTTTCAAGAGTTTGATGTAGAAGAGTACGAACTATCTCTTACGTTTTCCTCTGAGTACGTGAGCCAATCGCCCAAAAAAGGCAACTTATTGCCACACGCGAAGGAAGTGTTGGATCACTTACACCCTATTTATCCCATGCACATCATCACCAATGGATTTAGCGAAACACAGGGCGCAAAAATGGCCTCATCGGGTATAGACAAGTATTTTCAAAGCGTGGTCACTTCTGAAAAAGCTGGACATAAGAAACCCTCCAAAGAAATTTTTGACTATGCGCTAAGCACTAACAACTTGCTGGCGAGTGAAACCGACATAGGTGGCGCAAAAAATGCGTCTATCGACACCATCTATTTTAACCCGGAAAAGATTGCCCACGATGAACAATTAACTCATGAAATCGAAAGCCTGATTGAATTGAAGTACATTCTATAATCGTTATCTAATTTAGTAACTTTACCCGCCAAATCTTAAGTCTTACATCTCAAATCTCAAATCAATATGTCTACTGGATTTTTTCACATTCCCGCACCAAAGAACGAACCTGTATTGTCTTATGCACCGGGTAGCAAAGAACGAGCTTCCTTAAAAAAGGCGCTCGAAGAAGCACGTGCTCAAGTCATTGACGTGCCCATGTACATTGGTGCCGAAGAAATACGTACTGAAAATAAAAAACCGCTTACACCTCCTCACGACCACAAACATATTCTCGGGCATTTCTCTGAAGGAGATAAAAGCCATGTGGAGCAGGCGATCAACGCAGCGATGGCCGCCAAAGAATTGTGGGCAGAACTGAGTTGGGAAAATAGAGCGAGCATATTTTTGAAAGCGGCTGATTTGTTAGCTGGTCCTTACCGCTATAAAATCAACGCGGCTACTATGTTGGGGCAATCAAAGAATGCGTACCAGGCAGAAATTGATGCGGCATGTGAACTCATTGATTTCCTTCGTTTCAATGTGCACTTCATGTGGAACCGATTAGAATACCGCCCGCTCGAAGGGTTTGTGTTCGCATTGACCCCTTTCAACTTCACAGCTATTGCAGGCAATTTACCAACCAGTGCTGCACTGATGGGCAATACGGTGGTATGGAAACCAGCCAACACACAGATCTACGCTGCGAACGTGATCATGCAGGTATTGAGAGAAGCTGGCTTGCCGGATGGTGTGATCAATTTGATTTATGTTACTGGCCCTGATGCTGGCGATGTGATTTTTAAACACAAAGATTTTGGTGGCATTCACTTTACGGGGAGTACAGGTGTATTTCAAAATATCTGGAAAACGATTGGACAAAATATTCATCAATACAAATCCTATCCACGCATTGTAGGTGAAACGGGTGGAAAAGATTTTATCATGGTGCACAAGAGTGCTGATGCGAAGCAAGTGGCCACGGCCATTGCGCGCGGTGCGTTTGAGTACCAGGGCCAAAAGTGTTCTGCTGCATCCCGTTGCTATATTCCTTCCAACCTGTGGGGCGATGTGAAAAAATATTTGCTCGAAGATTTAAAGAGCATGAAGATGGGGCCAACGGAAGATTTTGGCAACTTCATCAATGCGGTCATTGACGAGAAAGCGTTCAACTCTATTACGGGCTACATTGAAAAAGCGCGCCAGAACCCAATGAACGAAATCATTGCGGGTGGTAAATACGACAAGAGTAAAGGCTATTTCATTGAACCTACAGTTGTGCTAACAAAAGACGCATCGTCACTTACCATGTGTGAAGAGATTTTTGGGCCAGTGATTACCATTTATGTTTATCATTCTGAAAATTTTGAACAAACACTAGAGTTGGTTGATCAAACATCACCCTATGCGTTGACCGGCTCGATAATGGCACGCGATCGCTTTGCCGTAGAGATGGCCACCAAAAAACTCAGCAACTCAGCAGGCAATTTTTATATCAATGATAAACCAACTGGTGCAGTTGTAGGTCAACAACCTTTTGGGGGAGCCAGAGGCAGCGGCACGAATGATAAAGCCGGAGCGAAAGTAAATCTGTTGCGTTGGGTATCGATGCGCACGATCAAAGAAACATTTGTTACGCCTACGGATTACAGGTATCCGTTTTTGGAACTTTAACTTTTGACTAATGTGACACTACTGAAGGTAACGCATAGCCAATCGTGAAATAAGATTAGTTGATATAGCAAAAAGTCGAATCTTACTATCAAATCATGTATCCGCCTTTATCGTTTTCGAATGATTTTATTTAATAAACGGACAACTACATACCCTGCTGGTAATGATCATGGGTATACTAAATGCAACCTTATGCAAGGTTGATGCGTCTATGAATAAAACTCATTGTTTATGCGCCATCTATTCACTTCCATACTAGTGCTGGTTGCTTCTTTTAATCTAAAGGCTCAGACCGAACAGGTAGCCATCGGTACTTTTAAAGTCGTCTACGTTTACGGCCCTTTTAAAGTGAATTTTATTAAGTCAACTACTTGTAGAATGGAGATTGACTATAATGGGATTGAGAAAGAAGAAATAATCATCAAATCGAAAGATGAAGACCTTCACATCAAACTTAGGAACCGCAGTTTTTTTGACTTTAACAATAATTCATGGGAAAGCAAAAATAGCCGATATGCGCAAGTGACGATCTATTATACTAATCTGGAAGCGATCGAAGCAAGAGCTGGTGCTCGTATCCGTGCTTCAGAAACCATCGTCTCCAAAGAGATTTTCTTAGTGAGCAAAATGGGTGCAGACATGAGACTGGACATCAAGACTCAAAACCTTGAGCTTGACTCTTCGATGGGAAGCGAGGTTAACCTGACGGGAATGGCTGAAAAAGTAGAAATCCGATCAAAGATGGGAAGTCATGTGGATGCTTCTTCTCTAAAAAGTCAGCACGTAAATGTAAGTTCCTCGATGGGCTCCGATGTTTCCATATTCGCAGAGCAAGAATTGAATGCATCCGCTGATTTTGGAGGCTCTATTACCTACAAAGGCAATCCATCTATGAAACATACGTCTACGTTCCTGGGCGCTGATGTCCATAAGATCAAGAACTAAACCTCAGTAAAATCAGAGATTCAGTTCTTAGCATTTGCACATCTCTGAGAGAATTTTCTAAAATAAATAGCCTCTCTGCATTCGATGTAAATATATCATTTGCATTTGATTGGGTTATGTTTTAATGGCATCTCTAAAAGCCCATGCTAAATCTACAATAATTGGTTAACGGTTCTATGTTTGGAAAAAAGAGAAAGAAATGGGTCACACAACGCGCGGATTATTTGATGAGCAGTTTCGGTTAGAAAAGATAAGCAAGCAAAACGATCAGCTTGAAAAACTGCGGGCTCATATAGGTTTTGAGTTTTTCCGTAAGCCGTTGGAAGATTATTTCAAGAAGGAGATATAGTGAAAGGTGAGAACAAAGGAGGCAGGCCACCTTACGATTACGCACTGATGTTTAAGATCGTCATCCTTCAGCGTTATTATAACCTAGGTGATGACAGTACCGAGTACGCCATTTTGGACCGGTTGTCGTTCATGCGCTTTTTTTGGGGTTGACCCTTTCCCATTACAGGATGCCAAGACGATCTGGAATTTTAAGAATGAGTTGGCCAAAGGGGACATGGTAAATAAACTGTTTAAAAAACTGGACAACCGATTAGAAAAGGAAGGGGTGATTATCCATGAGGGCAAGATGGCCGATGCCACCATTGTAGAGACACCCCGCCATCGGAACAGCAGGGAAGAGAATGAGCAGATCAAAGCTGGTGAAGTGCCAGAGGATTGGAAAGAAAACCTGAACAAATTGCGCCAGAAAGATGTTGATGCCGCCCAGCTTAAAAAAAACGGGGAGACATTTTACGGCCACAAAGATCACATAAAAGCCGACACTAAGACCAAACTGATCACCGATTATGAAGTGACATCGGCCAGTGTACATGATTGCGAGGCAATGGCATGACGTAGTTAGTCAACATTCGGCAAATGGTGACACGTATGCAGACATCATTCAATATACACTTCCATCACTCTAAATTCCTTCAAGTGATGAAATCAGAGCCTTTGCTCCCGATTGCTTTCAGGAAAATACCAGTTTATGGAATGGGTGCCAGACATTGATGAACAAAATATTTAAACACGTTGAATTCAAGGCTGGCTTCACTACCGTATTTACCCCTGTAGAATCGGTATTTAAACTACGTCAAGGAGTATGTCAGGATTTTGCTCATTTGATGATCGCGTGTTTGCGAAACATAGGTTTACCAGCTCGCTACGTGAGCGGGTGCTTGGAAACATTTCCTCCACCCGGCAAAGAGAAGTTGTTGTGATCTGATGCCTCTCATGCCTGAGTAGCTGCTTATTTTCCAGATCTTAGATGAGTAGAATTTGATCCAACCAATTGCATTCTTGCCTCTCATAATCACCTGATGATTGCCTTTGGCCGTGACTATTTTGATGTCGCCCCTATTACGGGAATTGTTTTTAGTTCAGGGAACCAAACCCTAAGTGTTAAAGTAGACGTAGAGCGCATGGCAGGTTGAAATAATGGCGTATGGGGAACTTCGCCATCGTAATAAAGGTTGAAGCTACTATTTGACTTTCTTTGAAAAGAGTCTTTAATTCAACGAAAAGAAGGTTTTTTTGCTAAAATTAATTGCCAAGGGTGACGTAAATCACCAAGTTTCGTTTAGACGATGCTTACATTTGCGCAATATTAACTGATCTAAAATCCTATGTTTTTTCAGCACGTATACGATAAGTCGCTCGCTCAGGCCAGCTATTTTATTGGTTGTCAAAAAGAAGGTGTCGCCATGGTGATTGACGCCAAGCGTGATGTGGATACCTACCTTGAAATTGCGAAGCAAAACAAAATGAAAATCACGCACATCGCGGAGACGCACATCCATGCGGATTTTTTAGCAGGATCGAGGGAACTCGCTAAACTAACGGGTGCTGCGATGTACTTATCAGATGAAGGTGGAGAGGGCTGGCAATATGAATTTCCCCATGTAGGGCTGAAGGATGGTAGTGTTATCAAAGTGGGCAATCTCACTTTAAAAGTAATGCATACACCGGGGCACACGCCCGAGAGTATTAGTTTTCTGCTAACCGACAATCCTGCGAGCAAAGAACCAGTGATGTTATTCACGGGCGATTTTGTTTTTGTGGGTGATGTAGGACGGCCAGATCTGCTAGAGAAAGCGGCTGGGTTTGCAGGAACAAAGGAAGCCGGTGCAAAGGAGATGTACCAATCGATTGCTAAATTCAACGCACTACCCGATTTCGTTCAGGTTTGGCCAGGACACGGAGCCGGCTCTGCCTGTGGAAAGGCATTGGGTGCAGTGCCAAGTTCTACAGTAGGATACGAGAAAGTTAGAAACTGGGCGTTTCAATATCCAAAAGACGAAAATGGATTTGTAAAATATCTGTTGGAAGATCAACCCGAGCCACCAAAGTACTTTGCGATGATGAAGAAGTTGAACAAAGTAGATCGGCCATTACTTACAGAAATTCCAAAGCTGAAAAAATTGAGCAATGCCGAATTCAAGGCAGCGTTCGATAAAGGAACTAAACTGATTGACGCACGTCACAAAGTCGATTTCGCAGCTGGCTTTATTCCGGGAAGCATCAACATACAAGGTAACAACGCTTTTGCCACATGGGCCGGATGGTTTTTGAAATACGATGAACCGTTTATGCTTGTTGCAGCTGAAAGCCAGTTGGAAGATCTCACTCGAAAACTGATGCGCATTGGACTCGACAACATCTATGGGTACATCGAAAATGTGACACCCTGGATAGAATTGGGAAATACGTTGGAAAAAAGCAACGTCATTTCTTTGGACGAGTTCAAACAGCTTTATGCAAACAACAATATTCAGTTGGTAGATGTAAGGGGTGTTTCTGAATTTAATGCAGGCCACATAAAAGGAGCCACTAATATTTTTGTGGGCACGCTGGGCGAAAACTTGAATCAGCTGAAGAAAGACAAACAAATTGTAATTCAATGTCAATCAGGTGACCGAACAGCGATTGCCTATTCTCTTTTGGCGAAATACGGATTTAAGAATGTGAAGAACTACGGAGGCGGAATGAACGAGTGGGTGAATGAAGGTAATCCGGTAGTTACTGAAAATTAATGACCACTCTCGGTTTTGGTCTAATCAGGGTATTCCGAAGGAGACCCCGATACGCTCGAATGTGCAAACGGTTTTTATGTTGGCCACGAATGCACGAATAGGCACGAATGAATAAAAAAAAAATCGTGTGGCTTTGGCGAACGGTTTTTATGTTGGCCACGAATGCACGAATAGGCACGAATGAATAAAAAAAAATTCGTGTGGCTTTGTGTTATTGGTCTAATCAGGGTATTCCGAAGGAGACCCCGATTTTATTCCTCGCAGAGTCTCCGTTTTCGGGACTCTGCGCACTCTCAACTCAAAACTTTCTGCCCTAAACTTTTCGTAGTGCTTTTGTCAAATCAATATCCGCCAGTAAAGCATAGCTCATTGCCTCGTAAATGCCCTGCTCTCCTGTGGCGTAGTACTTGGCCGAGCTATGCATATAGCACTCTGGGTTCTTAGCCAAGTTCCATTTTCCTCGACATGGATTATCATGGATGTAATTTAGCTTTTGTTCCGTGAATTTATTGTCCATACATTCTTTCCAATCAAATGACGGCTCAAATACTTCATGTAGTTTGCCCCTGCGCCTATCGGTGGCATTTACAAACGAGGCCAATTGGTTGAGCAATTCTTGATTGCCCTGTTCTTCCAAACGGTTTATTATTTCATAAGCCATAAAACGTTTTCCTGTACCGATTATAGAATTAATGGATTGGCCTTCGGTGTTGCGAAAAGCAATGAGCGCATGCACGTGGTTGGGCATGATCACGTTCCCATTGATAAAATGACCCTTGCTTTTCGGGTGGTCAAACCAGTTGTACACGATGTCATACCCATTGGTGATCTCAAACAGCTTTAGCCAACGGCAACAGGTGAATGTGATAAAATAAAGCCCATCGTATTCTGCTATTTCTCTTCTTACGCTCATCGGTTATCTATTTTGGTCCCGAAAACGGAGACTCTGCGAAGAATGAAACGACAACTAGGGAAATCTCAGGGCGAGGATTGTTGGTCGGGAGACCAACAATAACAAAATATTTTTACCAACGACAACTAGGGGGAGAACTTCATCTATTATGTAATTGGTATCACACCGATTTAGCTCTTGTAACATCCCTTGTTATTGTTGGTCTACCGACCAACAATCTTAAATTTCTGAATAATGCGTAAGAAACCTTGTTATTGTTGGTCTCCCGACCAACAATCTTAAATTTCTGAACAATGCGTAAGAAACCCAAATCTGTCTTCACCAATGTCATAGAAACTGGCAGAGCTATACTTGTAATCTTCCGATAGTGTCCTTCGCAGCAGAGTCACCCGCCTCGGGGACTCTGCGTCCTTTCAGATAAAGTGCCCTTTGGCTTTGAGGTAATCAAACCAATTGTACACTTCTTCGTATCTTTTGGCAAACTTAAACAGATGAAGCCCACGGCTACAAGTAATGGTAATAAAATAGATTCAATCATATTCGGTTATCTGCCTGCGGATAGCCATAAAATAAAGTTAACAGTTTAGTTCCATTCAGGAAAGTCCCAAAAAAGAAAAAGTTCTACAATCATATTTGATTATGCTTGCGCCCGAGTCCCCGAAACGGGTGACTCGCGCGAGAAAAAGTTTGTG
>VYLZ01000027.1_pt1 | contig 28809 bp, 40 predicted proteins | sample 5115361 | NCBI WGS metagenome assembly VYLZ01 (sample SAMN12291805, study PRJNA351875) | freshwater metagenome | isolation source: freshwater lake | place: USA: Michigan, Sixteen Lake | collected 2013-08-07 | reverse complement strand
CGCCACCGCCCGAGCCCCGGGCCGCGCCGAGGATGGCACCGGCACCGAGGGCCGCGACACCGACGGCGGCGTAGGCGCCCGCGGCTGCGAAATGCCCCGGCGCGAGGGGCGCCGTCAGCACGCCCGCGAGCGCTGCAACGCCCTCGGCCGTGCTCATCGCGGCTTTGACGATCGCCTCCTGCCCGATGCCGGTGACGACCTCCTGCACCATGTTGAGCACGCCCTCGCCGACCGACTCCTGCCCGGAGAGGATGAGGTTGACGTGCTTGCCGAAGCTCTCGCCGAACTTCGTGATGGCCCCGTTGGCCATGTCCACGCTCGCCGTCGTCGCGCTCGCCTGTCGCCGGTGCAGCCGCTCCCACTGGTCGGTGAAGCTCTCCTGCACGCGCAGGCGCTCCTCGCTTGTGGCGCGCTCGCGCTCGACCTGGGTGTCGAGGGCGCGCTGCAGCGCCTGCTCGGCCTGCACCGCGGGGTCGCGCGCGTCGGCGAGGGAGGCCTCCGAGGCCGTGCGCGCGTCGCGCCGTCCCTCGCGGGCCCGCAGGCGCAGGGCGTCGAGGGGCGACATGGTGAGCTGCATCGACTCGCGCGCCTTCGCGTCGGTCGCTGCAAGCTGCTCGGCGTCCATCTCGCCAGGGCCGGGGCCGAGCTCTACGCGGGGGCCGCTGCGCTCGAAGGCGCGGCCCATCAGGTCGTTGAGCGAGGGGCGTTGCGTGCGCGCCGACGTGCTCCCGGCGTTGGTGTTCGCCGCGACGATGTCCCGGCCCGTGATGGGGTCGCGCCCTTCGGCCTGCGCGGTGACCACGAGGTCAACCGGCGCCGCCTCTGCTGCCCCCGCAGCAGCGGACGTGCGCGGCCCGGCGTCGGCGCGCATCGCCGTCATCGAGGCCATGCGCGCCTCGATGAACTGCTGAATCCCCCGCAGGTCGTCCGCGGCCCCCGCCGTGCCCGTGCGCAGCCCGCTCAGGCTCCGCGTGCGAATCGCTTCGCCGAGCCCCTCGAAGGCCCCTGCGATACCTCGCACGCTCATCGCGATGGCACCCACAATGATCCCTGCGACGTTCCCGACCTGCGTGAGCACGTACGCCGCGGCGCGCCCCAGGGACTCCATCTCGCGCCGGGCCTCTTCGGCGTCGGTGCGAAGCCCGCGGGTCTGCGAGGACACGGTCTGTAGCCGTGCCATTTCCTCGACGAAGCCCGTGCTGACGTACCGCCCCGCCTGTCGGAGCTGGTTCTCGAAGCGCGCGACCTCGTCCGACGCCGTGCGCATCGTCTCGGGCACCTCGCGCGCGCGGCTCACCAGCGCGCCGAGGCGGTCGTTCGCGTTGTGCGACTCGTCGGCGACGCTGAGCAGCTCCTGCCCGAACTTCCCGAGCTCCTCGCCGCCCTCGATGATGCTGTCGCCGAGCGACTCCATCACCTGATCGAACTCCTGCCCGGAGTCGCGCGCGCGGGCCATGCCGATCCGCGCGAGCGCGTCGAGCTCGGTCTGCGTGACCCGGATGTTGCGGTTCGCGAGGTCGGTCGCGAGGCGCATCGTCTGCATCTCGGTCGCGAACCCGCCCGCGCCCTCGGCTGCGCGCGCGAAGTCCAGCCGGAGTCGCGCGCTGTTCGCGTTGAGCCGCTGCTGCTCGCTCGCGAGCTCTGCCACGCCGCGCACCGCGCCGAGCGCCGCCTCCCCGAACGCCACCGCCGCGCTGCGGATCTCGTTGAGGTGCCGCGCCGCCTCGCCCACGCCCCGCAGGGACACGCCGAGGCCGTCCGCGCGGTCCGCGGCCCGGCCCATCTCCGCGCCGAGCTCCTTGGCCCCCTGCGCGGGTGCGCCCGCGAGCGCCTGGGACTCCTCGCCGACACGCTTGATGCCGTTGGCGAGCGCGTGGACCTGCCCCATCAGCAGTGGGTCGACCCCGCCCTCGAGGATGATTCGTTCAGCCATGCCGCCCCCTCAGCGGCTCGACACCGCCTTGCACGTCCCGTCGCACCGCACCGCACCCGCCCACGGCCCGCACCAGAGCGGCGCGCACGCATCCGTCGGCGCAGGCCCGTCGAGCACGTCGGCGTCGCACCCGCACACCGCGCGGATCACGTCGGCGAGCGTCGCGCTCCCGGGCTCCCACCACCGCACCAGCGGGTGACGCGCACGCATCGCGCGCACGCCCCGAGGGCTCCACCCCGTCGCGAAGATCAGCACGCGGCGAGACTACTCCTCCCGCGCTTCCCGTGCCTCCCGCTCCGCACGCTCGGCGCGCACCATCGCCGCCCGCGCCGTCTGCACCGCGAGGATGGCCTCCCGGTCCGCCGCCGTGACGTCCCGTCCGAGCGCCTCGGGCCACGGCATCCCGACCCCGCCGTCGCCCGTGCTCGTCAGCGCCATCGCGTCGAACACCTCGCGCGTCCATCCACCGGCCGCGTGGTAGACGCCCTCGAAGGGACACCCCTCGCAGGGCGCCGCCCCCATCGCGCGCCAGAAGCCCTCGGCGAGCAACGCGAGGTGTGCCCTGGGTTTCCCGCCCCGACCACACCCCCACGCCACGCGCGCGCCTTCGGCGCCACGCTCCGCGGCGGCGCGCGCCTCGGGCGTTCGTGGACTCGTCCGAGCTTTCTCCGCGCGCCTGCACCCGCACTCCTTCTCCGTCGCCTCGACGACGGCTACGCGCCGCCCGAGTGCGACGGCAGCACGAAAGGGCTGAGGGCCCTCGGGTGCACCGTGGCCCGCTGCAGCGCGAGGCTCCCGAGCTCCTCGATGCCCTCGCCGCCCACGAGTTCCTGCAGCCGCGCGACGCCCTTCTCCGAGAGGACGCCGTCGGTCGCGTCGAGCTCCTCCGCGGAGCCCGTGACCTGCGTGCCCTCGACGGTCCACGCGAGCATCACCTTGCGCGCCGCGTACTGGCACGCGACGAGGCGGCGCTGCGGCTCGTTCGGGAAGCCCAGCGCCGCCGCGCGGAGCTTCGCGCTGAGGGGCGCAAGCTCCACGAGGACGGGCTGCTGCCCCGGCACGAGGGTCACCGCGGCGAGCTGTGCGATCTCCCGGCCCTTGACGTAGGCCATAAGCACCTCACGCTCGGGGCTGTTCGGCTTCGTGGTCGCGATGGCCGGATCGCCCGAGCACGCAGCCCACAGGGGGTGTGAAGGGTTCGGCATCTCAGCCCCACGCCACGATCACGTTGGAGGTCGCGAGGTCCGTCGACGCGAGGCTGTTCCTCTGCGCCGTGAGGACCATGCGGCAGAACGCCAGCTCCCCGTCTGGCGTCACCGTGGGCGGCGTCGCGGGGACGGCCTTGGGGACGTGCACGAGGAACGCCCGGCCCGAGGTGCCCGTGCCCGAGAGGCCGAAGAGCACGAGGTGCCGACTGCTCATGTTCGCGAACGCGGTGACCTCGGCGGTCCCGCCGCGCAGGGTGAGCTCCACCTGGATCTGCTGCTGCAGGCTCGCGACCTCCTTGATCGCCGCGAGGCTCGACACGCCGCCCGCGCCGGGGATCTCCTGCCACTGCCGCGGGATCGTCAGCTTGACCGCGGTGATGAGCGACGCCGAGGGCGTGCTCGAGAGCGACGACGCGAGCCACAGCCCGCCGTTGCCCGAGGACACGTCCAGGGCGAAGGGCGAGCCCATGTCGTCGGACACCGGCGTCTCGGAGAGCGAGAGGTCGCCGAAGCCGTCGTGGTCCGCCGCCGTGCCCGTGAGGGTCAGCATGGGGACCTCGCCGAGCGGGAGGGTGAGCTCCGGCGAGAACACGCAGCCCCGGCCGCGCGACTGCGCCTCGTTCGACCCCGCCTCGATCGGCGCGTGGTCGACGGTGAAGGTCTGCGTGTCGTCCTCGGCGAGGAAGTAGTTGTAGAGGTTGCGGATCACCTCGCCCGCCTGCGGCGTGCCCGGCAGCGGGGGCTGCACCGTCAGCACGTCGGTCGCGATGCCCGTGACCTGGTGCGGCGTGAGCGTCCCGGCCGTAGCCTCGTAGAGCAGCCACTGCCCCACGGCGAAGCGGGTGCCGTGGCCCGTGGTCACCGTCACGTCCGCGCTTGCAACGCTCACCACCGCGGACCCCGCCGCCGGCGTGAGCTCGCCGCCCATCGCCGCGCGCCACAGGAGCTGATGCGAGAGCGCGTCCGCGTGGCTGAACGCCACCGGCGTGGCCGACGCGTTGAGCCGCCCCGAAGGGGGCTTCACGTCGACCGCGAGGGACACCGGGCTCCCGCTCTTCATCCCCTTCACGGGCGTCTGGTACGCGCGGCGCGAGGTCAGGCTGTCCTGACGCGCGATCATCTTCTGCGTCTTGCCCGCGAGCGGCCACGGCGGGTCGGCGCGGTTGAGCAGGGCCTTCATGTTCGACGACGCCGTGCCGAAGGTCGCCTCGCGGCCGAACCGCACGATGCCGTTGCGCTTGTTGACGTTCTCCCAGGTCATCTCGCCCTCACTTCACCCGCACCACGCGGAACCGCGAACCCTTGAGCCACGATGCGAGCTGACCGCTCGCCTTCATCTTGTTCGTCGACAGCCCGAGCTTTCGCTTGCGCTCGGTCCACTCCGCGCTGTTCTCCGGGATCTCGCCCTCGATGTCGGCGCCGCTGTGCAGGGCGCGCGCGAGGAAGGTCTCTTTGACGAACGGCGCCAGCGCGAACATCACGTTCTGCGGCTGCGGGATCGCCCGCCCGCGGAACCGCGCAAGCACGTACGAGAGCGCCCGCGCCTTGAAGGCCGCGTCGAGCTTTGTGAGCGTGCGCCCGCTCGCCTCGAGGTACTGCAACACCTCGGCGTTCGTCGGCTGCTTGCCCGCGGGGCCCTTGCGGGGGCGCAGCGTGGGGTACGGCCGACGCGGCGTGGCGGGGCCGTCAAAGGCGATGGCCCACGTCTGCCCCATCCCCGCGACCACGCCCCGGAGCTGCATCTCCATGAGCGCGAGAGCGCTGACGTTGCTGCGGACGTTGATGCTCATGTGATCGAGACCTCCACGTCGAAGAACACCGTCGCCAGCGCGCGGTTGAGCTCCGCGATCCGGTCGCACGACGTCGGCCCCAAGCGGCGCACGCTCACGATGGCCGGGGTCGTGCCCGACCACGAGGTCGACTGCGTCACCGCCGCCTCGATCGTGTCGAGGTCGGAGGCCGCGTCGATGCTCGCGCCGTCGAAGCTCCCGCGCGCCGTGGCGCTCACCAGGAGCGCGTCGCGGCCGAAGAGGTAGCCCACGCGCAGCGCGACACGGATCAGCTTGTAGCGCGGCGTCATCGCGCGGTTGAGCCCGGTCTCGCCCGTGCGGTAGTCGGTCGCGACGATCCCCACCGACACGCCGCGGTGGAACAGCGCGCCGGGAAACTCCGGGTCGGTGATGTCGGCGTGCGCCTGCACGCCCTTGAGCGTGGTCACCGCCGCGACCGCGAGCGCCTGGATCTTCGCAGGGATCGCCGAGAGGTCAGCCACGGCCCCACCCGAACCCGCGGCCCGTGCCGCGCACGTCGTCGATGGGCTGCGCCCGCGCGATCTCGCGCTCGAAGGAGTCGCGGAAGAACGCCGCCTGCTGCGCGAACTGGTCGCCCGTGCCCTCGCGGGCGATCTGCTGCACGCTCTCGAAGAGGAGCGCGAGCACGAGGTCGGTCTCCGCGCGCGTCACGCCCGCCGTGCTCGTCACCGAGCCCTCGGTGATCCCGCGCTGCGCGAGGACCTCCACCACCTGCCCGTGGGCATCGGTGATGAAGTCGTCGTAGTCCGTGACCGCGGCATCCCCACGCGCGACGGCTGCAGCCGAGAAGGCCGACAGCGCGCCGCGCGCAGCGATGGAGCGGGCGTCGATGGTGGCGGTGGTCGCCCAGACCATCAGCGCACCCGCGCGGGCTTGGTGGGCTTGATGGGGGCGGGGATGGAGGGCGCCGTGGGAGGCGCGGGCACAGCCGCGACCTCCCACGGGCCGACGATGGCGAACTCCCGCCCGAGGATGCCCAGCAGCCGCTCGGCAACGACGCGAGACATGGGGCCCTGCGCCACGCCGTCGACGAACACCACGCCGCGCAGGTCGCCCGTGTACGCCGTGCAGCGCACGCGAACGAGATCCGTGGGGGTGTCGAGATGGCAATCGCTGGTCGGCATGGCGGGCTCCTCGTGGGCGGTTCAGCGGTCGAGGCGGGACGAGATCAGCTCGTGATCTCCTTGGCGCGCGCGAGGCCCTTCTCGGACTTGTTCACGAGGCCCCAGTAGGCCTTGACGCGCACGCGCTTCACGTCGGCGTTCTGCACGGTCCCGAGGTCCACCACGGTGAGGCCGCCGGGGCCGCGCGAGATGACGTTCACGTCCTCGGCGTCGAGCGACGCGTCGGAGTAGATCACCGAGAGCCCCGCGTCCGGGCCGAGGGTCGCACAGTACACGCTCGTGAGCGTGGAACCCGAGCCCTTCGACTCGTTCACGGGGATGAAGTCCGAGCAGAGGATCGGGATGCCGTTGTACATCGGCACCTGCACCGTGGTCGGGTTGCCCATCGGCGCGGTCGCGTCCTTGTACTCCATCATCGTCGCGCCGCCCGCGGCACGCAGCAGCGCCATCACCGCGCGGCGGGTGCGCTTGGTCATGAAGTAGGCCTTGGGCCCGCCGTTGTCGGTCACGAGGTCGGCGAGCTGGTCGAGCGTCGCGAGCGCGATCGCGTCGCCGTTGGTGCCCGTGGAGCTGATCGTCTGCCCCGAGGTGACGAGACGCTGCACGCCGTCGACCTCCTGGTCACCGCCCGAGATCGTGAACACGGTCACGCCGTTCGCCGAGGCCGAGCCCGACGAGAAATTCACCGTGATCCACTTGTCCTCGTTGTCCGAGTAGACCTTGACGCCGGCGGAGTAGGTCACCGCGGCGCCGTACTCGACGTCGCCCGGGGCCTTGTACTGCACGGTGGTCCCGCTGTGCGTGTACTTGATCGTACCGACCGCACCGCGCGAGGGGTCGTGGCCCGGGCCGACCACGATGGTGGCCGCGCTGTAGCCGCTCGACCCGAAGTCGTTGACCGTGACGGTCCAGTTCGAGTTGCCCGTGATGATGTCGTCGCCGAAGGTGCGCGCGATGGCCTTCGAGGCCTTCGAGATCGCAGCGGCGCGCGCCGAGATCAGCCCACCCGCCTCGCCGGCGTCGAGGATGTCGAGGTCCTGGTCGACCACGAGGCGACGGCAGAACGTCGACACCCGGGTGAACTCCAGCGACGCGTCCGCGGTGATCGAGCCCGCCGACGCGGGCTTGCTGACCGAGGGGAGCGCCTTCTCGCGGCGGAAGGTGAGCGAGCCGCGCGTCCCGACCGACTGCATCGGCAGCGAGCCCAGGAGCTGGTCGGTGGTGATGATGTTCTCGATGACCCCGGACGCAACCGGGTCCGAGACGCCCTTGAGCAGTTCGACGAGAGAGAGAGCCGCCATGATGACCTCGTGTGATCACGCGGCCCTTCGGCCGCTTTCGTTCAACCGCTGGTGCGACGCGACGCGAGGCCTGCGGCGATCCGGTCGGACGGGCTCAGGTGCCCCCACGACTTCGGCCCGCTCGTGCCCCCGCCACCACCGTGAGCGGCACCAGCACCGCCCGCGGCCTTGAAGAACTTGTTGAGCTTCGTGTCGACGAACCGCTGCCAGCCCGTTTCGATGGGCTCCACGTCGTCGCCCACGCGGATCGTCACGACCTCGCGCCCGTCGATCGCCTCCACCGCCATCGCGCTCGAGACGAGCGACTCGATCTCCGGCGCGATCTCCGGGTTGAACAGCCGCGTCGCGACCGATCCGATGCGCGACGCCGCGGCGTGCTGCACCATCAGCCCGTGGCGTCGCTTGAGCTCGTCCTGCGCGCGCGCGCTGAGGTCCGCGATCTGCTTCTGGTAGCCATCGCGCTCGGCCGCGAGCTTGCGCTCCTGGCGCTGCTGCGCCGTGAGCTTCTCCTCTTCGGCGCGCGCGCGCTCGGCCTCGATCTCCGCGAGCCGCGCCTTGAGGCCCTCGGCCTCGGCCACCGCGGGCTCGAAGGTCGCCCGGAGCTTGCGCGTCTCGCGCGCGAGGATCGCGTTGACCTCGCTCTGCGTCAGGGTCTTCTCGGGTGCGGGCGACGCCTCGGGCGCCTGCTGCTGCTGCTCATCCACGAATCACGCTCCCGCCGGGGTCGTGTCCCCGGCCGTTGGCCCCGCGAGGGAAGGCACGAACTCCCCCGGCGCGGGTGCCGGGAGGTCGTTCACCGCCGCGACGATCGCGGCGTCGGAAGTCTGCTGCGCCTGGCTCTGCGCGAACGCCGCGCGGTCGCGGTCGGCGAGCGCCGCGAGCTCGTCGTCGAGCCGCCGCGCGTCCTCGGGCGCGAGCCGCGGGAACAGCGCCATCGCGATCATGCGACGCGCCTGCGCCGCCATCTCCGGCACGAGCTGCGCGCGCTCCTTGAGCACGGCCATGCCCGTGTCGGCGAGCTCCTCGGGCGCCTGCGGGTCGAACCTGCGCGGGTAGTTGATCGTCGTCGCGGCCTGCCACGCTGAGGCGTCGGCGCCGTCCCACGCCGCGAGGATCGACACGACGTCGCGTTCGAAGGCCTCGTGCTGCTCTGCGGCCACGACGAGCAGCCCCGACATCTGCCGGTAGCGGTAGCCGCGCGACACGCCCGACTCGGGCGCCTGGGTCTGCGCGCTCGGGCGCTCCTGGTACGCCGCCTCGTAGATCCGCGTCGTGAGCTCCTCGACGCGCCCGCCGTAGTGCACCGTCACCGCGGCGTCGGGCGCGATGAACGCGGGGCCTGACGCGTTGGTCGGGTAGGTCATCCCCGAGCGCGTGCCGACCTTCGAGCCTTCAACGCTCGACGGGTCATCGGTCTGCACCGTGAGGATCGGAAACACGCAGTCACGCTCGATGGCGCGCAGCTCCGACCGCACGTTGAACAGCTCCAGCGCCGCAGCAACCGAGCCGCTCAGCACCGAGGGCGCGAGCAGGTCGCGCGGACGCGACGTCGGCACCCACCGCAGCAGCGCCACCGGCACGCGGCCGAGCGTGTGCGGCATCTCGCCGGTGTCGCCCTCGAGCACCCACTGCTCGTTGACCTCGCGCAGGTCGAAGCGGCGCCAGTGCGCCGCGGTCCAGATCGTGACCGTCTCGGTCTCCGTCTCCGTGCCCGCCACCGGATCGCGCGTCTCGCGGCGGGAAATGAGCTTCACCCACGCGAAACGCCCGCGCTCGTCGAGTTCCCAATCGGCCACCTCGCGCGGGTCGAGCCATCGGCCCACCGTCCCCGGCGTGGTCGCCGGCCGCTCACCCTCGGGGCGGTCGATCAGGCACGCAGCCCACCCGTGGCGCAGCGCGGCCGACGAGCCCACCGCGACCCACGCGTCCACGTCGCCGAGCCCCTCGTCGGGGTCGCTCCAAAACGCCTGCACCGCGTCGATGGTCGTCTGACGAACCGGCGACGTCGCGCGCATGTGGCCCTGGTAGGCCCGCGCGACGGGCGCGACGTGGTTGTCGTAGGTCGTGACCTCGACGCGCCCCGTGAAGTCGTCGACCGTCTCGCGGCCGAATTGCACGAGGTAGGTCTCGCCGTCGCGCACATGACGCGCGCGCCCCGAGGGGATCGTGCCGTTCACGCCGTGGTCGTACACGCGCAGGTCGCGCAGGCCCGCGAGGAACCCACCCGCGCCCTCAATCGCGTCGTCGACCAGCCGCCAGTGCGCGGCGCCGAGGGGGCCGTCGTGGCCCTCGTGGCGTGCGCGAAGGCGCGTGATCAGGTCGGCGGTCGTGGTCGGAGAGGACACGGCGGGTGGAGCGTGCCACGCGGTGACAGATTATGTCAAAACGCACGCGGGTTTCCGTGCGGGATCGGGCGGTTAGCGGTCGAAGCCGGTGTGTGCGGCGCCGCTCCCCGCGGTCCACGCGTAGGCCAGCGCGTCCACGTCGTCGTCGTGGCGGTCGCTCACGCCCGTGAACCGGCACACCACGTCGAGGAACGGCCCGAGCCACGGCGCGCCCTGGGACGACGCAGGCACGCGCACGCGCCCCTCGTTCCACGCCGTCGCCACCGGCTGCGCGCGCACGAACTTGTCGCCCCGCGGCGCCAACTCCGTCAGGCGTAGGCCGGGCTGCATCGCCCGCAGGGCCTTCGCGATGCTCTTGCCGTCGCGGCTCGCCTCGATGTGCATGGGTGCCATCCCGTGCCGCTTCTGCCACCCGACGAGCTCCCGCGCGGCCTCGCCGGGCTCCGCACGCAGGCGCAGCACGTCCACCACGTCGGCCCGCAGCGACAGCCCTGCGCCGCGCACCGCGAGCGCGACGGCCACGGTCCAATCCGAGCGCGTGCCCTCGGTGCCCGCGGGATCGACCGCGAGCACGAAGCGTGCGCCGTGCAGGTCGGGGGCGGCGTAGCGCGCGGGCGCGCGGAACACCTCGCCACCTCGAGCGCGCGGCGAGCCCATGAACAGGGAGTGCCAGTCGTACTCGTTCGCCGCGCGCTTCTTCGCGAGTTCGGGCACGGGCCACCGCGATGGCCACAGCGGCGCGCCCGCGTCGTCGATGGCCGGGAGGTTCACCACCTCCCACCGCGCCGCCTCGCCCATGTCTCCGCGCGCGAGGCGCCCGATCAGGTCGTCTTCGTGCCAGCGGGTGTGCACCACGATGCACGACCCCTCGGGCTCGATGCGCGTCCACAGGGTCGACGTGAACCAATCCCACGTGCGCTGACGGATGAGCGCGGACTCGGCCTCCTCGCGGTTCTTCACGGGGTCGTCCACCACCGCCAGGCGCACGCCCTGCCCGGTGAGGGGACCGCCGATGCCCGTGGCGAGCACGCCCCCGCCCGACGTCGTCCGCCATTCGGCGAGCGTGCTCCGCGCCGGGTGGAGCTTCACCCCCTGCGACGTGGCGAAGTCGCGCGCCCGCAGGCTCTTCGACTCCGCGAACGCGCTCGCGTAGCTCACGTACCCCAGGGCGTCCTCGGGACGGCGCGAGAGCCACCACGCAAGCGCCGCGAGGATCATCTCCGTCTTGCCGTGGCGCGGCGGCACGCTCACGCAGGCGAACACGGGCTCGCCGGCGAACGCGCGCTCGAACAGGCTCGCGACGGCGGCGAGGTGCGACGGGCGCTCGTACCCACGCGAGAGGCGCGGCACGAAGTCGAGCAGGCCCGTGGGCTCCTCGAGCGCACGTGCGGCCTCGATGAGCTGGTGCAGGGCGCGGCGCTCAGCCGCCGTCAGGTGATCCCACGCCGCCAACAGCTCGTTCGCGAGCTCGGCGGAGAGTGGCAGCGGCTCGCTCACGGATCTCCTCCTCGGACAGCGCCTCGGCGCTCGCCACGGCGATGGCAACGTTGCGCGGCCCCACGAGGCCCTGCACCTCGGCGCGGAGCTTGAGCAGCCGCGCGCGGTCGGCCGCGTTGGTCGCGTCCACGGTGGCGGCGTCGATGCGCGCGAGCATCTCCTCCCGGGCGCGCGGGCGCTCGGCCTCGGCCTCCGCGGCCCACTGGTCACGGATCGCGGCGAGGTCGTCCATGATCGTCTGCGGGTGCACGCCGAAGCGCTCGGCGCCCATGTGCGCCACCGCGGTGGGCCGGTGCCCGCGGGTGAGCTGCGCCGAGACCCACTCACGGCGGAGCTGGATGTTCACCGCGGGGGGCACCGAAGCGGGCGCGTCGGGAGAGGCTCCAGCACGGCGGGTCGTTGTCGGTGTGCCACGAGCGCGCGTCATAGCGGGTAGTAGTGACACACTACGTCACACCCGGCACACTCGCCAAATCCAGCGCGCGCCGCAGCCCCTCCGCGATGCGCGCCCCCGTTGCCTCGGGCGGCTCGGCGCCCTCGACGCGCACCAACTCCCGGTCGAGCCGCGTGAGCTCGTCCGACACGGCCCGGAACGCGTCCTCGGGTCGGTCGTTGAGCAGGTCGAGCAGCACGGCGCAGAGCACCGCGGGGCGCATGGGCGCGGGGCACGCGTTCACGCCGTCGGCGATCGCGTCCAGGGCGGCAACGGCCCGGCCGTGCGCGAAGCCCGACGCGAGCACGTGGTGGCGCCGCTGCACCCGGGCGCACGCCGCGAGGATGCGCCGGGCCACCCACGCGCGGGGAGCCGGGAGGCCCGCGCCCTGCGCCCACTGGTCCGCGGCAGCGACGGCCACGAGGGCGAGGCTGACGCCGCCCGGGGACACGCACAGGGAGGCTCCTGGCGTGCCCTGCAGTGCCCGCGGGCGGGGCGGGGCGGGCGAGAGGGCGTCCGAGGGCGGGAGGGGGCGCGCGGGAGGTCCGAGAAGCGGGCGACTCATGCGCCCACCTCGGCACCCGGCGGCAGGGTGTAACAGCCGTTCGGCGTGTGCTTGTGTGCGCTTCGGTGTGCGTCGCACCTACACGGGCGCACATCGCGGCACACCATGCGATTGCGCTTACTCCGTGCTCCGTGCGGTGCTAACGGCCGAGCTTGAACGAAAACGCCTGTAGTTACAGTGTTACACCCTGTTACAGTATATGTATGTAGAGTGTAACTGCCTTGTTTATAGGCGTTGTGACAGGGGTTACACACCCACGCCTCCCGTGTAGGGGCGGAGTGGAGGGGTGACCCCTCGAAGTGCGATCCCCACTTACGGGAATTGGGTGTATCGGGCGTAACCCGTAACAACCGGTTCACGTCCCGACCTCCCAGACGCGGGCGAGCTTGCCGCCCTCGATGCGCGCCACGCGGTTCGCCCACCCGATGCGCTTCATGACCGCGGCCACCCGCATGGACTCGCGCTGCCCAACGTCCGGCAGGCGCAGCCCAAGCACGTCAACGAGGATCCTCTGCGTCGTGACCGGACGCATCATGTCGACGGGGTTGCGGTCCTCGATCCAGCGCACGATCGACGCCTCCCACGGGTCGACCACGCGGAACTCGTCGGACGCATCGCGCAGGGCGCCCTCGGCCTCCTGCGTGAGCCACCACGCCTCGCGGGCCTGGTAGGCGGCGACGGCCTCAGCCCAGAGCTGATCGCGCTCGGCCTTGAGCGCCTCGATGTCCACGCGCGCCCCGACGCGAACGCAGTGGAAGCGGCGCGAGCCGGTGGGGTCGTTGAGGAACTGGTCTTCGTTGGTGCTGCCCACGATCACGTTGGACCGGGGGAACGCCGAGAGCGTGCGGTGGAAGGGCGCGCGGAACGTGTCCTTCGCCGAGGAGATGAAGGCCTTGATGCGCCCGGCGTGTGCGCGCCCCGTCACGTGCTCGATCTCGCCAAGCTCGTAGATCCAGGCGCCGTTGATCTGCAGCATCGCGTCCTTGTTCTCGATGTCGACGGCGGTGTCCGAGAACCACTCGCCGGCGAGCACAGAGAAGAACGTGCTCTTGCGGGCGCCCTGCGCGCCGACCAGCACCAGGGAGGTGTCGCACTTGCAGCCCGGGTCCATCGCGCGGGCGACGGCGCTGACGAACCAGGCGCGCACCATCGTGTTGTTGATGGGCGAGGGCTCGGCCGAGAGGATGCGCTCTGCCACGGTGTCGAGCCGCGGGACGCCGTCCCACGTGGCGCCACTCAGGTAGTCCCGCACCGGGTGGTAGCGGCGCTCCCACGCGACGGCGAGCAGGGCCTGCGCGAGCGCGTCGGCGCCAGGACTGATCCCGTAGCGCCGCTCGATGGCCTCACGCATCAGCCCGAGCTCGGCCTCCTCGAGCTTCCGCCCGTCGAGGGTCGGGGCGATGATCATGTCGTTGTAGCGCAGGCGCTGGCCGTACTCGTCCGCGTTGCGCAAGATGGCGCAGAGGTTGGCGAAGGTGTTGCGCACGGCGCCCTTGGGCGTGCGGTAGAGGTCGGCCTCCCACTCGCCGGTGCTGTTCTTCGGCTCGGGCGCGGGGAGCCCCTCATCTGCCGCCGCCGCGCGCGCCGCGATGCGCGCCTTGACCTCCGCGGAGTGCCCCTCGGGGTGCTTGCACGCGCTCGCGACGATCGCCTTGACCTCGGCGGGGTCGAGCGGCGGCACACACCGCGCGTCGTTCTCCGCCATGATGGCGGCGAGGATGGCGGGCTCATCGAAGCTCGCCGCGCGCATGGAGCACGCGCGCTTGTACAAGCTCGCGTTGCGCTGCCCCTCGGGGAACGGCTCACCCTTGGCGCCCGGGATCACCCGGAGCTTCGGCCTCGCGGTCATCGCGTCGAGCCACGCCTGCGGCACGGGCGCGAGCTCGACCTCGTCGGGCCTCGAGGTGACCTCCCACGCGTAGGTGCGCCCGCTGGCGTGCGTGGACGGGGGCGCGACGACGTAGCCCCCATCGCCGCGCACGTCGACGCCCGGGGCGAGGACGCCCGCGCTGTTGCGGACCTCGACGGGCGTGGAGAGGTAGACGTGCCGCCCGCCGCCGCCCGTGAGGGCCTCGACGGTGTCGGGCAGAGCGCCGAGCCGCTGCTTGAGGTCGACCATGCCGTCGTCGCCACCGCTGCGCGGGTCCACGTCGATGACGACCAGGCCGTGACCTGTGGCGATGCCCACGTTCGCGTCAGGCCAGCGGGTCCACCACGCGCGGATCGCCTCGGGGTCCGTGGACGCGTCGAGGCATCCGCGGGGCGTGCGGGGGTGCTTGCCCGGTCCGCCGCAGTCCGCCTTGCCGCACGAGCAGAGCCCGGCGTCGTCGGTGAAGTGCAGCGGGAACACGCGCCAGCCGTAGTCCACGGCGTACTTGATCGCGCAGCGCCCCATGCGGGAGAGCTTGGCGGGAGCATTCGACGGGGCGGTCATCACGGCGACTCCTGGGGGGCGTGCGAGCGGAGAGCATCGAGAGCGGCAAGCACGGCGGGGTGGTCCTCGCCGCTGCGGGAATGGGCGAGGACCACGCGCGCCTGCGTGAGCACGGGGGTGGCGTCGCGGCGCAGGCCCTGGATGGCGGGGAGCTGCCGCAGCCACACGGCGAGGGGCTCCGCGTTGGTGCGGTGCTCCGCGATCCACAGCACGGCCTCGCGGGCGGCGTAGGTGGCCTCGGGGGCGTCGTGCGCCCACACGCGGGTCCAGTGCCCGCGGCGCGGACGGGGCACGGCCACGGCGACGAGCGGGCCGGAGACAGCAACGCCGGCGGCGAGGGCCGGGAGCGGGTCGGCGAAGAGGTCGGGCTGCTCACTCACTGCGGCGCCCCCGCCCTGCAGCGCACGACCGCGGCGCGCGCCTCGTCCACGCTGCGCACCACGCAGGCGAAGCCCCCGCCTCGGCGCACCAGCGCCATCCACTGCTCCTGCTCGGGGGCCACGCGCCCGCCCGGAGCCTTGAGCTCCAGCGCGAAGAACCGCCCGTCGACCATGCCGACGAGGTCCGCGCTCCCCGGCGCGAGGCCGTACCGCACGCGCTGCACGCCGCGCGGGGTCCAGTGCTCGGCGGTGCCGACGTTGTTGCGCCACAGGACCACGCCGGGCTCGCGTCCGAGCTGCAGGCGCACCGCGTCCTGGATCTCCGATTCCTTCGTCACGATGCCCTCCGCTGCCCGAACGCCGACGGCACGCCCGCAGGCCAGTGCCCGAACTCCTCTTTGAACCGCACGCCGACCCACCCCGAGCGGTAGCCGCGCTCGCGTGCCGTGCGCAGCAGCTCCGCGAGCCGCGCGTCCTTGACCGCCCGCGGCACGATCACCGACGCGCCGAGCGCCGAGCGCTGCACGCGCACGGGCTTCGGCACGGGCCACGCGCCGCCGCACATGGGGCAGCGCAGTCCGCGCTTTGCCCCCTCGACAACGCACCCGCACGCCTGGCACTGCGTGATCCAGGGGCGGTCCGAGCGCGGGCGCCGGATGCCGTCGAGCGTGTACTCGCGCGGCTCGTCGGGGTGCCCGTGCTCGTGGACCACGCCCGCGAGGTCGATGATCAGCGCGCGGTTCTTGGTGCGCCGCACGCGGCCGACCATCTGCAGAAAGGTCGCGTCGCTGCCGCAGCCCCGCGCGAGCAGGCACACCTCGGCGCGCGCGCAGTCCCACCCTTCGGTGAGCACGAACGCGTTCGACAGCACCTGGACGCGCCCCGCCGCGAAGAGCCGCAGGGCGTCGTCGCGCTCGCGGGTGCGCGTGCCGCCGTCGATGTGCCGCGCCTCGATGCCGCGCGCGGCGATCCCCTCGACGAACGCGCGCGACTCCGCGACCGTCGCGTGGAACGCCACCGTCGGGCGCCCGCCCGCGTGCTCGACCCACGCGTCCACGGCGTTCGCAGCGATGCCGCGCAGGCGCGTCGGCGGGTGCACGAGGTCGACCGGCGCGAGGTATCCGCCCTCGACGAGCTCGGCCACCGTGGCGCCGACCACGATTTCGTCGAACGCGTCCCGCAGCCCCGCGCCGTCTGCCCGCTGCGGCGTCGCCGTGAGCCCGAGGTGCCACGCCTTCGGGTACTGCGCGGCCACGCTGCGGTAGGTGTCGGCGTCGCAGTGGTGGGCCTCGTCCCAAACCACGAGGTCCGCCGCGGGGTGCTGCTCGCGCGCCACGACGGTCTGAATGGACGCGACCTGGACGGGCGCCTCGGTCACGGGCTCGCCGGCCATCACCAGCCCGGAGCCCGGGAGGCGGCGGTGCGTGTCGAGCACGATCTCGCGGCGGTGCACGAGGAACAGCACGCGCCGCCCGCGCGCCACGGCCCACGCGATGAGCTGCGCGCTCACTGCGGTCTTGCCGAAGCCCGTGGGCGCCACGAGCAGCACGCGGCGGTGACGGCGGAACGCGTCGCGCACGCCGTCGATGGCGCGCGTCTGGTGCGGGCGCAGATCCATCACCGCTGCCGCTCCCGCCGCACGATGGCCAGCGCGCGCCAGTCGAGCACCTCGCGGCCTGTGGCCGGGTCACGCCACGTGCGCGGGTGCGGGCACGGCGCCCACCCCGCCGCGAGCAGGGCGTCGACGTCGGCCTCGGGCAGAGGGCGCGTCACGGCCCGTCCCCGTAGATCGTGAGGTCCACGGGGCCGTCGAGCCCCGAGAGCAGGTCGTCCACGCCCTCGACGCCGCAAGCATCGACGAGCGCGGCGCGGAGCTTGGCGAGCGCGATGCCCTCAAGCTGGCGGGCGCGCTCCCTGGTGCAGTTGAGCGCCTGCGCCACACCGTCGAGCGTCATCCCGCCGCGCTCTGCGACCGCGAGCGAGCACGTCTCGTGGGCGTCGAGGTCCTCGCCCGGGTGGGTCGTCTTGATGTTCCCGCTGTGCGGGTTCACGTCCACCGCGAGGTGGTGCTTGCAGCTCACGAACGGACACGGGTGCTCCGTGCCGAGGCCGCGCTCGACGCACCCGCCCCACGTCCGCGGACGGCCCTGCCCGATGCGGTGCTCCCGCACGGGGATCTCGGACGCGAGCACGGCAAGGCGCCGCTTGCTGAGTCGGAACATGCTCTCGGTCCGCGGGCGCACGCGCACGGGGCCGGGGGCCGGGAGAGGGAGGTCCAGCTGCAGCGCGACGGTCACGACAGCGCCCCCGCCGTGACGATGTCCCCGGGCACGTCCCGCAGCGTCCAGGACGCTGCCACGGGGACCACCACGTGCTCGGTGCCCCCGACGCACATGCGCACCCGCACGCCGTCGAGGGTGACCTCGAGCACGCGGGCGCAGCGGGCGGAGCCGTGCGCGGGCCCCACCCACGCGAGCGCCTGCGCCGCGACCATTGCCGCGAGGCTTTCCTCGCTCACGGTCAGGCACCTGCGCCGTGTCAAAGAATCGACGGGAGCGCCGTAACCGTCAGACGGCCGACGCAGCGTAGAGAGCGCGTGACTCATGGCCACCACCGCCCCTGCCCGCCCCACACCGCCGCGGTGCAGGCGATGGCCGCGCCGAGCAGTGCGCCCCCCGCGGCGTGCAGCCCGGCGACGACGAGCACGGCGCCGCAGACCGCGAAGACCGCGGAGCACCAGGCCAAGAGCGCGTCACTCACGGTAGACCCCCGTGGCGGCGAGCAGCTGGTGGACGCCGGCGGCGGCGTGGTCGTGCAGGGTGCGCGCGGCCGAGGCGCCGCTGCGAGCCTCGACGGCGGCGCGGAGCTGCGCGAGGTCCGCGGTGATGCGCCGCGCGGCGGCGGCGAGAGCGTCGCGGTCGGGCGGGCTCACGCGGCGCCCTCGACGGGGGAGGGGGTGATGTCCTCGACGGCCGACCGCGCGGCCCGGTCGCGGAGCGCCTCCGCGGTGCGCTCGATGGTCGCGGTGTCGTGGTCCCACGATTCCGCGGGGACCGAGCCGCCGGTCAGCCGCTCCAACACCAGTGCGTTTGCGAAGTCAGGGCGCCGAGACCCTGACTCCCATTCGCTGACCGCGCTTTGCCGCACGCCGAGCAGCGCCGCGACCTTGACCTGCGAGCGTTCCGCGGCATCCGCGGCACGCCACCGAGAGAGCAGCGCGCTGCCCTCGTACCGAGAGGGGTGATCGTCCATGGCGCTGAACTATCGCAATAGTGATACATCGTCAAGCTACCTTCCCAATCGCGATAGTGCGTGGGCGTCTCGGTACGCTCCGCCCATGTCGTCGAAGAGCTTGAAACCCGAGCAGAATGAGCGCCTGCGCGCGATCCTCACGGAGCTCATCGACGCGACCTTCGCGGGCAACGTCGCCGCCGCCGCGCGGGCGATGGGACTGTCGCAGTCCCTTTTCGCGGAGTTCCTGAGCGGGGCGCGCGGTGCAGGGCCGAAGCTGATCAACGCGATCGCCGACCACACCGGGCGCAGCATCGACGACCTCTATGGGCGGCGCGTCGTCGCCGTGCCCGACGGCACCCGGGCCTACCAGCGCCTCCGGGATCACCCCGACTGGATCGCGGCCCGCGAAGAGGCCGACGAGCTCGCCACGTTGGCGCCCGCGAGCGCCCTGGACGGCGTCGGCGACCTTGCCTTTTCGCAGCCCCCCGAGGGCTTCGACGGCGCTTTCGTCGTGCGCATGGCCGAGGCCCTCGCCACCGCGCGCCCCCGCCGCAAGATCTCGGCATAGCGCCCTGTCGTAGCCTGTCACGGTGCCTCGCCATAACGCGAGAGCTCCAGCGTTCGGGCGCGTTTGCGCGCCGCCCCGGCCGTTCGTACCGTGGGGACGATGCACCTTCCGAGACACCGCGCGTTCGTCACCGCGATCCTGCTCGGCAAGGCCGAAGCGGTCGGGTGCCAGCTCCCGCGGCTTCTCCCGCTGGAGCGCGCGTCGCTCGTGCGCCAGGTGCGGCGCCATGCGGGGCTGCGTGATCCCCTCGACCGCGCCGAGGCCGACGGGCTCGAGGTCTGGGAGGCGTCGCTCCCGAGCCGCTGCGGCGCCCTCGCGCCGGGGAAGATCTACCTCCCGCCCGCCCTGCCCGACGACGAGGCGGAGGTGCTCATCGACCACGAGCGCGTGCACCACGGGGCCTTCGAATACGGCCTCTGCCACGCGACCGAGGCCGACATCTGGATCGCCACCGCGGAGGTCGTGTGGCCCTTCGGCGACCACCGCCCCGTCGGCCCGGCGCACTGGTTCCTCGATGCGATTTCCATGCGGCGGTGCGGTCTTATCGCAAAAGAGATAGCCGCCGCTTGACAGCCTATCGCGATAGTGATTGACTAGTCCTCGCCCCCCGGACCTCACCCCCGGGGCGCCAGGACAGCCATGCACCCCGCCCGCGCGATCGCTTCCTACCTCGTCCACCCTGACGCCCGCCGCGACGACCACGCCCTGTGCGCCCGGTGCCGTTGCCTCTCGTCCGACCTCAGCGACGAGGGCATGTGCCCCGGCTGCGTCGAGGTCGACGTCGAGGCTGACGCCCTGCGGGAGCTCGACGCGCTGACCTCGCGGTGGGTGCGCGTCAACGGTCGCCCGACCCGCGATCACGTCGCCGCGGTGGGCCGCGCGCGGAGCGAGTCCGTGCTGTCTGGCGTGGCCCGCACCGGGTGGGTGTCGCTGTGACCCGCGCCGAGGCTGACGCCCTGCTCGCGGCCGACCCCGCGTTCATCACCGTGTGCGACGAACGCCGCGATGCGTGGATGCTCGCGCTCGACGCGGAGCCCGTGGACCCGCAGCCGTGGTCGCTCGCGTGGTGCGGGCGGGACGACGAGCTGCTCGATGAGGTGACGCTGTGACCCCGCCCGTCTACTGCGCCCGGTGCGGTCGGCCCGCGCCCGAGCACCGCTGCCTCACCACGGCGCTCGCGCGCATCGCGTGGCTGCTCGCGGGTGACGCGGTGTGCGTGCCCTGCCACGTCGCCCTGCGGCGCGAGCACGACGCGGCCCGGCTCGACCGCGAGGTGGGCCTGTGACCGCCCACGAACGCCTCGTGGCGCTGTGCGCCCGCCTCGGCGCCGTGTGGCGCGAGGACCTGCAGGCGCCGCGGCCGACCATCGTGCTCGCGCGCACCGACGGCACCGAGATCGGCACGGCGTCGGGCGACAGCTTCGACGCGGCGGTGCGGGCGCACGAGATCATCCTCGCCGACACGCTCCCCGCGCCGCGCCGCCGCCCCATCGAGGATGTGCCCGCGCACCCGGCGCTTGGCAACGCGGTCCACAGCACGAAGCGCGTCGACGTGCGTGCGGTCGGGGCGATGCGGGATTGGATCGAAGCCGCCGCACAGGACCCCCAGGGGCGCGCGGTGCGGCTGTGGGTTGAGACGGAGGAGATGAGCAATGGATGACGTGAAGGAGCTCGCCACGCTCGCGGAGAGCGCGGTGTCGAGCAAGCTGTTCGGTGTCGCGAGCCGCGAGGCCGCGCTGATGATCATGCTCACGGGTCGGTCGCTCGGCATCGACCCGGTGGCGGCGATGCGCGGGACGCACATCGTCTCGGGCAAGTCGGTGCTGTCGTCCGACATGATGGTCGGCATCGTCCGCAAGTCGGGCGTGTGCGAGTCGTGGGTGGTCATCGAGAGCACGCACGAGAAGTGCGTCATCGAGACGCGCCGCAAGGGCGACGACACGCCGGTGCGTCACACGTGGACCATCGAGATGGCGAAGCGCGCGGGCCTCGCGGGCAAGGGCACGTGGGCCGCGTACCCGCATTCAATGCTGCGCGCCCGGTGTTCCGCGGAGCTCGCGCGCATGGTCTATCCCGACTTCCTCTTCGGCGTGTACGCCGAGGGCGAGATCCCCGAGGAGCCGCGCCGCGCCGAGCGCGCGACGGTGACGCACGACGCGCCCGCGCTTGAGGCGGGGCCGAGCCCGCTGGACGACTTCATCCAGGACTGCGGCAACGGCGAATTCCGCATGGTTCCCGACGCGTGGGCGATGCACAGCGCACGGCTCTCGCAGGCGGGGCTCATCGACGACGCGAAGGCGCACGTCGTGGAGTGGATCGCGTCGCGCCTCCCGGTGCTCGTGAACGCCGAGGTGCAGGCGCTGCTGTCCAACGCTGCCGACGTGCCGCGGGACTTCTGCGCGCTCTACGACCGTCTCGCCTCGGCGCCGACCGTTGACGACGCCCTCACGGCCTGGCGCGAGCGCGGGGACATGGGCGGCAAGTGGTTCGCGCACACGGCCCGGCAGATGACGGGCCGCACGCTCAAGAGCCTCGGCGTGGCCCTCGCTGACGTGCGGGCGATGCTCGACGACGACGGCCCCGACGGCGGGCCGGGCGGTGGCGAGCGCGCCCCCCAGGGCGACGCCGAGCCCCTCGCGACGATGCCCGCGCGTGTGGCCGCGAGCAACGACGCGGTCGCGGTGGCGACGCTCGCGCGCCTCGCGGGCACGGAGCACCGGACGCACCTGTACCGCAGCGCGTGCAAGCACGCCGCGGAGATCCTCAGCAACCCGCTGGTGCGCGAGGTCTACGCGCACACGGCGCGACGCATCGAGCGCGTCGACACGACGGACACCCGCACGCCCGCGGAGCTCGACGCCGCGGCGCGTGACCTCGTGACCATGTGGGCCACGACGGCGACAGCACACAGCAACGACAGCAGCAAGGCGGCGTGAGCATGAAGAAGACCATCGAGCCCGGCACCTACACCGCCCGCGCGCAGGCGTGGGCGTGGGACACCACGAAGGACGGCAAGCCCTATCTGACGATCAGCCTCGACGCGGACGGCGCGGTCGTCCGCGGGCGGCTCTACTTCGACACCGACCGCACCGACGCCAACGGCCGCACCAGCGCCGAGCGCAGCATGGAGGTGCTCCGTGCGATGGGCCTGCGCACGACGCTCCGCGCGCTGGTGACGGGCGCCGAGCGCATCGACACGGGGCGCGTGAGCGTCGAGGTGGTCCACAACGACAAGGGCTACCCGGAGGCCAAGTACATCAACGCACCGCTCGCTCCGAAGGTGTTCCAGGCGCCGACGCGCGAGCAGATGTTGGAGCTCATCGCCGCGGTCGACGGGGGCGCGAAGCCCGCCCCGCAGCGCGCGCCCGCGCCGCGCCAGCCGCCGCGCGGCTTCGACGCGGGCGAGGGGGAGGATTCGATCCCGTTCTGACAGCGGGACCAGGGCTCCGGCCCTGCGTCCGGTCCCCGGCCTGCGCACGTGAGGTTGCGCAAGAGGTCGGGGCTCGGACGGAGCGCCGGGACACAGGAGACACGCCATGCTCACCAACGCACAACGCATTGCCATGATCCGCGCCGCGCACGAGCGCCGCCAGCGCCGCGTCGCCCGCATCGAGCGCTATGCCGACCACGTTGCCCTGACGGCGCGCGATGACCACGACGTGCCGTGCATCGGTCGCGCACACGTCGATCTCGCCCCGGTGACGGTGTGCACGCGTGAGCCGTGGGGTGTGCGGTGACCGAGCGCGTCTACACCGTGCTCTTTCCGTTCTGCGGCGTGGGCGGCGGCGCCCTGGGCTTCAAGCTCGCGGTCGCAGAGCTCACGCGCCTCGGGATCACCGGGCGCTTCAAGATCCTCGGCGGCATCGAGTTGGACCCGTCGACCGCGCGGGACTTCGAGCTGCTCACGGGCGCGCCGTGCCTCTGCGCCGACGTCGCGACGCTCACCCCGGAGCAGCTTCGCGCGGCCTTCGGCACCGCGGCGCCCGACGTCGTCTTCTTCTCGCCGCCCTGCAAGCCCGCGTCGGGGCTGCTCTCCCAGGACCTCGCGGCGACGCCGAAGTACCGCGCGATGGCGATGCTCGGCGCCGCGTGGGTGGACCTGATGTTCTCGGCGTGGCCCGAGGGTCCGCGGCTTCTGATCATGGAGAACGTCCCGCGCATCAAGACCCGCGCGCCTGAGATGATGCGGCACATCCGCGCGGCGTGCCGCAAGCGCCGGTACCACATCCACGAGGCCGCGCACGACCTCGGCGAGCTCGGGGGCCTGGCGCAGCACCGCGACCGGCTGCTGTTCGTGGGTCGCCGCCACGACGTGTCCGCGCTGCTCTACCAGCCCATCAAGCGCCGCGTGCGCAGCGTGGGGGAGGTCCTCGGCGCGCTCCCGATGCCGGGTGATCCCGCCGCGGGCGTGCTGCACCGCCTCCCGGCCATCGAGGCGATCACCGCCCTGCGGCTCGCGCTGATCCCCGCGGGGGGCGACTGGAAAGACCTGCCCTCGACGGTGCACCTTCACCCGTCGTTCGCGGCGCTGCTCGAGGCGAAGCGGCCGAAGCCCTCGACGACGCGCACGCCCTTCAACGACGTGTGGCGCGTGGTCCGCTGGGACGGTGCCGCGGGAGCCGTGACCTGCGGCGGGACACCGAGCGCGGGCGGGATGAGCGTCGCGGACCCGCGACCGCTGGCGCAGGGGCGCTACTCGAACAACTGGGCGGTGCAGTCGTGGGATGAGGCGTCGCGCACGATCATCGGGAACAACGACATCCAGGCGGGCGCCCTCTCCGTCGCGGACCCCCGCACGGGCATCGCATCGCACCCGCACACCTACGGCGTGCTGCCCTGGACCGGGCCGTCGCACACGATCACGGGCAACACCGGTACCCCCGGCGGCGGGCCGTTCAGCGTCGCCGATCCGCGGCTGACCTGCACCCCGCGCGAGAACGCCGGGAGCTACGGCGTGCTGCCCTGGGACGCGACGTCGGGGACCATCGTGGGCCACGCCTGCCACGACAACGGGCGCTTCAGCGTCGCCGACCCGCGCGCGGTGGAGCGCAGCCCGTTCCCGGTCATCATCGCGGAGGACGGCACCTGGCACCGCCCGTTGACCGCACTGGAGTGCGCGGTGCTCCAGGGGTTCTCGCCGTCGCTCACGCTGTCGGGCGGCGCCAGCGCGGCGCGGGTGAAGATCGGAGACGCCGTCCCGCCCCCTGCGGCGCAGCGGATCGCAGAGCAGATGCTGCACACGCTGCTTCTCGCCGACGCGGGCGGCTTCGCGCTGTCGTCGGGCGGCGGCGTGTGGGTGCGCGAGCACCAGATCGCGGGGCACGCGTGACCGCCCTCGCTCGCCTGCTGCTCGCCCCGCTGCGCCCGCTGCGTGGTGCCGTGCGCGTCGCGCGGGTGTCGCCCGCGGTCGAGTCCATCCTGTGCGCCGCCGAGAGCCGCCGCGCGTGGGAGCGTGACCTCGCCGGGTGGATCGCGCGGGAGCGTGCGGGGTCTCGCAACGCGACCAACATCGCCGCGTGGAGGGCGCGTCGCATCGCGCAGGGGCTGTGCGGGTCGTGTGGCACGCAGCCGCGCACCGAGGGACGCAGCACGTGCGGCCGGTGCCGCGAGCGGATCAACGCCGCGAAGGCGCGCTGCTACGCGGAGCGCGCAGCCCAGGGGCTCTGCGTGCGGTGTGCGGCGCGACCGCTGGTGAGTGCGACGCGGTGTGCGGAGTGCCTCGCGCGTGAGGCGAGTGTGAAGCGAGCGGAGTACCGCGCTCGCGTGTCGGATGGCTGCGTGAATGGAGGATGTGATGTCGGATGAAGTGAGCGCCGAGGAGGCGCGGGTGCTGTTGGCCGAGATGGAGCACATGGACCGCGGGCACTGGCTTGCTGCCCGCCTCGCCCGCACCGTGCTCACCTTGGGGCGCGAGCTCGCCGTGCTCCGCGCGCAGCTCGTCCCGCTGCTCGCCGTGCACGACGCCCTCGTCGCGGCGGCGGCGCTACCGGGCGCGGGGGCGTCGGGGGAGGAGATGGTCGCGGCGGTGAGGGCGCAGGGGGCCGTGACCGTGCGTGACGCGGCCATGAGCGTGGCCGATGACCTCGCGGGCGACGATGACGAATGGGCGCACGAGTTGATGGAGCGGGTTGCGTGCGCGGTGGCGAAGATCCGCGCGGGAGGTGTGTGATGGGCCGGTTCTATGCGTTCGACCCGTTCGACGGGTGTCACAAGACGTTCAGCACGGCAGAGGCGGCAGAGGCCGAGGCCCACGCGTGCATCGAGTACGGGCGTGACCGTGACCGCTGGCCCGAAGAGACGGACCAGATCGAGTGGGGCATGTTGGTGCAACTCGGGCGCGCGCAGCAGGTGAACCGCGTCGAAGCCGCCGACGACGACACGGGGCGATGCGCCCGAGAAGACCTCGCGTACCTCTGTGACTACGGGCTCACAGTGGAGCCCAACCCGCTCGACGCCGCGGAGCGCGAGCGCGACGACGCCCGCGCCGAGGTCGAGACGCTGCGCGCGGAGGCGGCGCTGCTGCGGGAGATCATCGAGGGCCGCACCACGCCGCCCATTCCGCACGTCGCCGCGCCGACGTGCCCGGGGTTGTGGTGGCGGCAGTCTGGGACGCAAGAGCCTGTGCTGTGCAACGTGACCGGCAACGCCACGGAGATGGTCGTGGAGCGGGTGGACGGCGTGGAAGTGTCGTACCCCGCGAGGCCGATCGCAGGCGTGCGGTGGCGTCGTGTCGAGGTGACGCCGTGACCGCCCCCATCACCGCGCCCCTGCGCGAGCCATCCGCGTGCGAGCGGTGCGGCGGTCGGCGTGCGGTCGCGAAGATGCACGGCCCGATCCCGTGCCCCGCGTGCGTGCCGCGCGTGCGGGTGCCGTGCCCGTACTGCGTCGAGGGCGTGAGCTTGAGCACGGGCGAGACGTGCCGCGAGTGCGATGGGGGTGTGCGATGAAGCGCTACTATTGCGGGCTCACGGGCCACGGCTACACCCGCGCCGAGGGCACCGAATGCCCCGGCTGCGAGAGCACGCGGGAGCACCGCGAGATCCCGGCCGACGAGTGCGGTTGTTGGGTGGCGTGCGCGGTCGACCGTGGTCACGGGCACCACTGCGTGCTCGCGCCGGGGCACGCCGGGGCGCACAAGCCGCCGTGCTGCGGGGGTACGTCGTGACCCGCGGCACGGAGCACACCGTGGGCCTCGCGCGCGCCGCGGGGCTGACGGTGCGGGAGGAGGTGTGGCGTGGCTGACCCCGCCCGCGTCGCCTCCCTCACCACCGCGCTCCTCGACGCCGTGGCGAGCAACGACAGCCGCGTCGCGTGGCGCACCCTGTCGGGCGAGGCCGCAGCGCGCGGGTTCCCGTCGTCGCGGGCGTTCCGCGACTGGTGCTACCGCGCCGGTGTCCCGGTGCGCGACGTCGCCGGGGTCGCGCTCGTGGCCGTCGCCGAGGTGGACCGCGCAGGCCTCGACGCCCCTGCGCGCCCGGTGCCGCTCTCCGCACGCTCCGACAGCGCCGTCGCCGACGAGATCGACGCCGCCCTCTCGCGCCCTGCCCGCCCTCGCGCGTAGCCTCCCCGCCCCATGCCGCGCCGCCCCCAGGGCTCCGTCGTCGTCCGCGCGGGCGTCCGCTACGCCCGCATCACCCTCCACCGCGAGCCCCCGCAGCGCGGACGCTCCCCGCGCGCCGAGGTGCGGATCGTCCGCCCCGATGGCGCCGTGACCGAGAGCTACGCGGTGGCCTTCGCGCGCCGCACGCAGGCGCTCTACGACGCCGGGAGGTGGGCGCCCGACCGTCCCGACGCCGCCCCCGCCCCCGGCATCACCGTGGCCGCATGGGTGGCCCGCTGGTGCGCCGCGCAGGACTACACGACCGCCGAGGGCGACGCCGCCCGGGTCGCGCGATACCTGGACGGCACGCGACTCGGCGGGCTTGAGGTGCGCGCCGTGACCCCGCGGGACGTCGCCGGGTGGATCACCGAAGCCCGCGCGCGCCGCACGCGCTACGGCACGCCCCCGGCCGAGCGCACGGTGCGCAACGCCTACGACGTGCTGCGCCGCGCCCTCTCCCGCGCGGTCTTCGACGGGCTGCTCTCGGCGGACCCGTGCGCGGTGATCCCGTCCGAGCTCACGCCCGGCGCCGAGGACGCACACCCGGAGCGACGCCGGGGCTACCGCCTGGCGCGCGCCGACGCGGAGCAGCTCCTGGGCGACCCCGGCGTCGAGGACGACCGCGCGGTGCTCTACCACCTGCTGCTGCTCACGGGCGCACGACTCGGAGAGGCCGCGGGGCTGCGCTGGTGCGACCTCTCCCCGCGGGAGCCGCTCGCGGCGGTGATCCTCGCCGAGCAGGTCGACGGGCGCACCGGGGCGCGACGCGCGACGAAGACCCGCACGGTGCGCGAGGTGCCGCTCCACCCGGTGCTCGCCACGGTCCTCGCGTGGTGGCGTGAGGGCTGGAGCAGCTGGTACGGGCGCGAGCCGGGTCCCGCCGACCTCATCGTCCCGGCGCGACGACACCGGGCCGTGCCCTCCCTCGGCAGCGCGCGGCGGCAGTCCGCCGTGTGGCGGGAGCTGCAGCGCGACCTCGAGGGCGCGGGTCTGCCCGTCCACAGGGTGCACGACCTCCGGCACACCTTCGCCAGCTTGTGCGCCGACGCGGGCATGGCCGAGAGCATCGCCGCCCGGTGGACGCACACCGCCGGCGGCGGGTCTGCCCGCGAGGCCTACGTGGCCCCGGCGTGGTCCCGGCAGTGCGCCGAGATGCTCCGGCTGACGGTCCGCTCGGGCCTCGCCGAGAGGGCTACGGGTGAGCGTGCGGGTGAGCGATGTGCGCCCCCTGCGGCGCAGCACGTTGCGCCGCAGGGGGTTGGTGTGGTTCTGGGAGAGGGATTCGAACCCCCATAGCGGGAACCAAAATCCCGCGTCCTGCCATTAGACGATCCCAGACTGGGCGCGGCACGTTAGTCGCTCCGCGGGCCCGGGGCAATGGTGTACGTTCCGCGCCGATGCGAAGGACGACCCCCGAGTTGATCGCGGCCAAGCGCGACGGCCACGCGCTGCACCCAGACGAGATCCGCGGGCTCATCGAGGGCTTCGTCGACGGTCGCGTCGCGGACTACCAGATGTCGGCCTTCGCCATGGCCGTGTTCTTTCAGGGAATGTCCCGCGAGGAGACCGTGTCGCTGACGCTCGCGATGCGAGACTCCGGCACCGTCGTTGACCTCTCGGCGATCCCGCGCGCCAAGGTCGACAAGCACTCGACCGGCGGCGTCGGGGACAAGGTCTCGCTCTGCCTCGCGCCCCTCGTCGCGGCCTGCGGCGTGGCGGTGCCGATGGTGTCGGGGCGTGGGCTCGGCCACACCGGCGGCACCCTCGACAAGCTCGAAGCCATCCCGGGCTTTTCGGTCAGCCTCCCCATCGAGGTCTTCGCGCGCCTCGTCGACGAGGTCGGCACCTGCATGATCGGGCAGACCGCCCAGATCGCCCCGGCGGACAAGCGCCTGTACGCGCTGCGCGACGTGACCGCGACGGTGGAGTCGATCCCGCTCATCGTCGCCAGCATCCTCTCGAAGAAGCTCGCCGAGGGCATCGACGGTCTGGTGCTCGACGTCAAGGTCGGGTCGGGGGCGTTCATGAAGACCGAGGCGCAGGCCCGCGCGCTCGCCACCGCCCTCGTCGAGGTCGCCCAGGGCGCGGGCAAGCGCTGCGTCGCGTGGCTCACCCGCATGGACCGTCCCCTCGGACGCACCGTCGGGAACGCGCTGGAGACCGCCGAGGCCTTCGAGGTCCTGCACGGGCGCGGCCCGGCCGACCTCGTCGAGGTCACCCTCGCCCTCGGCGCCTCGATGCTGGTGATGGGGGGCGTCGCCGCGGACGAGGACACCGCCCGCGCCCTCCTGCATGACGCCATTCGCAGCGGTCGCGCCGCCGCGGTCGCGCGGCGCATGGTCGCCGCCCAGGGCGGGGATCCCCGCGTGGTGGACGA
>VYLZ01000526.1_pt1 | contig 28889 bp, 25 predicted proteins | sample 5115361 | NCBI WGS metagenome assembly VYLZ01 (sample SAMN12291805, study PRJNA351875) | freshwater metagenome | isolation source: freshwater lake | place: USA: Michigan, Sixteen Lake | collected 2013-08-07 | reverse complement strand
CCATTTTGCCATGAAAGCAATCCTGTACACAAAGGCTATGGAAAAAGCCCTAACTGAACTCAAAAAACTAAAAGCTGGAACTCAACTCAAACTCAATTTTGCGTAACATCAGTTCTTAATTTCATAGGCGACAAAAACAGTGTACATCTTTTCTTTCTCGTTATAGAATTTTTTCTCGCCTACTTTGCGAATGTCTGCAAGATCGGTATTCATTACCTCGCGTGCCAAGCTTTGAAATTTTTCAGCCACATCAGCACCGCGTTCATTTTCGGTTTGCCCTTGATAATTGTCGGCTACTTGCTTCATCGTAGTGTTTACCTGCCCGGCTAAATAAGTTTTTGCTTCTATATCGGCCTTTCCGCGGGCAATGTTGTCTGATGAACTCTCTCCTTTGCCCGAAGCGCGAAAGAAACGATTATTTGATTCATAAGCAGAGCCAGAAAAAGGCTCACTTACTTTTTTCCCGAAAGGGCTACTGGCACACGAAGACAATACCAGAGCTGCAATGAAATACACGAAATGGATTTTCATAGATTATTGGGTTAACCAGTTACGGAAAGTTAGTAAAAATTGTGCCAAGAATAGTTTCATTCAAGCGTAAGGATACGCTATGTATTCTATTGTCGTATTTTAAGGCGTTCTTCATTTTTTACTTACCTCGAAAAGCTATAATTTAGTCTATCAGAACAAACAAAAACAGAGAAATTTAAGTAGGCAGTATTTTTCAAAACAGGTGAAAGAGATATTGAACAACCAAATTTTTTTATATGAGCATTTATAGGTTATACCCAGCGCCACTTGTTTTGTTGCTACTTTCTTATCTCAACGTCTTTTCTCAGACAAATCCGATATTGAAAGTGCATGAATATTCACTTGACAACGGTTTTAAAATATCGCTTAATTATGATTCTACAGCAACTAACGTCTTTGGAGCCGTTTTAGTAAATGCAGGATCTAAACATGAAAATCCTGATGCAACTGGCATGGCTCATTATCTTGAACATTTACTTTTTAAGGGAACTGATAAATTAGGTACCAGCAACTTTGAATTGGAGAAAGTACATATAGATTCGATTACCCTTTTGTATGATTTGGTCGCGCGCGCGTCAGATAAGGAACAAAGGGACAATCTACTACAGAAAATTAACCAACAAGCTACCAAAGCATCTCAGTACGGCTTACCAAATGAGTTTGATAAATTTTTAAGGGAAATTGGAGGAGTTGGCATTAATGCTTTTACAAATAAAGAAATCACATTTTACCACAATTCATTTCCGGGGAATGAATTGGAAAAATGGATGAGTTTGTATGCCGAACGTTTTAGAAAACCAATTTTTAGATCATTTCAAACAGAACTCGAAGTTGTCTATTAGGAAAAGAATAGGGCAATGGATAACATGGAAAGAAAAATTTTCGAGGAGACACTAAAATTAGTTTACCCAAACCACCCTTACGGCCAATGGACAACGTTGGGGAACGTTGAGCATTTGAAAAATCCGTCACTTTCAGGAATGCAGGCATTTTTTAACAAGTATTATGTCGCCAATAACATGGCACTGATTTTATCCGGAAATTTCAATATGCAAGAAGCTTTGGTTTTGGCCAAAAAATATTTTGGTTCGCTAAAACCAGACCCAAACCTAAATACAAGAGTGCGAACCCCCGATCCGATAGCGGGCAATCCTACTGCTACTCGTAGAATCACCCCTGTTAGAGTTGCTTTGCTATCATATCAAACGCCTCCTATAAACCATCCCGATCGCCCGGTATTTGACGTAATAGAGTACATGCTTTATAACGAGGGAGAGACAGGGTTGCTCAATAAAATTCAGCTTAAGAACGAAATGCTCTATGTAGGAGCTTTTAGCATAATTCAAAACGAGAGTAGTGTCTTTTCAGTTTTTTATGTACCAAAGATTCTTGGTCAGTCGTTGAGGGGTGCTCAAGGAAAAGTTGTAAACGAAATTAATCGATTGAAGAATGGTGCCTTTGACGCATCCTTTATGAATTCAGCGAAAAGTGAAATTGGAATTGACTTTCAAAAATCTTTGGAAGGCAATGAAAGTCGCGGGATAAAGATTGGAGAGTCAATCAATATTGGAAATACTTGGGATGAAACGCTCTCCTATCCCAATAAAATACGTAGCGTCACAAAGGATGATATTGTAAGAGTTGCCAATCAATATTTCGGAAAGAATTATGCAAAGCTTGTATCACGTACTGGCTTTGGAAAGAAAAATAAACTGAGCAAACCTCCTTTTAAGGCAGTTAAAAATGAGCAAAAAGGAATTTCTGAATTTGGACATAGCTGGGAACAAATTGAAAGCGCAAAAGCAAAAGAAAGATTTGTCGATTTCAGCAGAGATGTTGAACTCCTCAATAAAAATAGTCATTCGATATATGCAACAAAGAATCCTGTTAATAGCCTCTTCTACCTTACGATCAATTTTCACAAAGGAACGCTGAAAAACGCAAAACTTTCTGTTGCAGCACAATGCATGAATTATGCAGCAACCAATAGCAAGAGTGTCGAACAATTAAAGCTTGCATTTAGCGAAATAGGTTGTACATATAATTTTAGCGCGGGTGCAAATTATACCTCGGTCACGTTAGAAGGTGAGGAGCGGAATTTGGCCAAAGCACTGGCGATACTAAGTGAACTAATACAGAATGGCAAAGCTGACAAGAAAACCAAAGAATTGGTTTTCAATTCTGTAAAAACGGAGCGAAAATTTGAGGTCAGAAGCCCGAATTCGATGGGGACTGCCCTTTTTAGGTATGCCTCACTTGGTCCGTTATCTTCCTTTGTTTCGAGAGAGAGTCTCAATAGAATAAGGAAAACAGATGCTTCGGAATATATCGCACTGTACAAGTCAGTGGCTACCAACTATAAAGCGGATTTATTGTTTAGCGGCAGCACTTCAGCTCAAAAACTCGATGAGCTATATGGTTCCACGTTTAATTTATCTCACAACTTAGAATCTGATCCACTTAACCCAATGATCGGTAAGGATATCCCAGAGAACGTCATTTATGTAGTGGAAGATAAAAAGGCGGTTCAAAGTCAAATTTACTTTTACATAAAGGGTGAGAAATATTCGAAAGCAGAATTCGGATCAAAAAATGCCTTTAATGAATATTTTGGAGGTGGATTTTCAGGTTTAGCAATGCAAGAAATCCGAGAGTATCGTTCTTTGGCGTATACTGCTCGTGGCGATTATTTTCCATCACTAATTGATGAAGGGCCTGGAAGCTTTCAAGGTTACATTGGTTGCCAAGCAGACAAGAGCAATGAGGCTATTGAAGTTATGCATGGTTTGGTAAGCGATATGCCTTTGAAAAAGGAAAGAGAAGACATGCTTCAAAAAAGTCTAAAGATGGCGATCAACACTAATTTTCCAAACTTTAAGAGATTGCCATCAACCGTTCGAGGATGGAGAACAATGGGTTATACACAAGATCCAAATAGAGAAGCTTTCGTTTTATACAATGATATTGGCATGGGAGTTATTAATCAGTTTTATCAAAAACATGTGAAAGGCAAACCCTACATAATAACTGTTTATGGTGATTTAAAGAGAATAGATCTACCGCGGCTATCAAAATTTGGGAAAGTAGTGAAGCTTCAAAAGAGTGATTTTTATGTTGAATAGGCTAAGAACTTAACGTCTTGAATCAACTGCCATCGAAAGGCCCATTTCCATTTTAGTTGGTAGTTTTTGATGCCAGCCCGACTCAATATCAATTGCAGGTCATGTTTTTTAAAGCCACGTTGCACAGACAAAGGCGCATCGTACTTTACCATGGCTGATTTCGAAAAAAGTTGGGTAAGCAATCGAATGGAATAGTAGGCCAGCGCGTGGCGATGAAGATCATTAATAACTATTCCGTGGTTGGCTTGATCTTTTAATGAAGAAAAAATTCCAATCAATCTGAATTCTTCAGAGAAAATATTTGTGGCTTCGATTTGAATGTTCTCAAATTCAGCCGTGTGCTTTTGTGCAAATGAAGTGATGTTAGGATTTGCATCCATTCCGATAAGGTCAACTTCTCTTCCTTCATTGGTTGCCCTCTTCGCAATGAGCCTTAGCATTTCACCACTTCCGCAACCCAAGTCAGCAATTGATATGTTAAGATTTTTGGGGATTGTTTTCCAAAGCGAACTTATCCCATTTAGTGTAACGGCATTTCCACCCAACCAATGATTGATAAAATCTAGCTCGCGCAGGGTCTGGTCAACCACTTCACCTCGGCAGGCAAGGTCGTCCATTATTTCGATACCTGTTGAGCGATGCGTAAAATCAATAGCCATTAATGATTCTGGATTTCCAATACCATACTTTCTAGCGTTAGTCCCGGACCAAACGCAAAACTCAATACTTTTTTTCCTTGATCTTCATCCGTAAGCTGTTTGCAAAGCTCACTCAGCACAAACACAACGGTTGGTGAAGACATGTTGCCGAAATTCTTTAAGACTTCATATGCGTAATGATTTTGAGCTTTCGTCAGCCCGAGCTCGCCTTCAATGGTTTCTAGAATTTTTTTCCCTCCAGGATGAATAGCGAAATATGAAATATCAGAAAGGTCTGTTAAGATCTTCTCAAGCAATGATGTGGTCAATTTTTTGATTCCGCTTTTTATAACATCTGGAACGTAGGAAGACAACCGCATTTCAAAACCCCAATCTCCCACGGTCCACGCCATGTCATGTTCTCCTTCTGTGGCAATCTCACAGTAAAAACTAAGTGGTTTCAAATTAAGGCCACTTCGTGGTTGGCTCTCTATCAATAGTGCGGCAGAACCATCGGAAAATAGTGAATTAGCTAATAGATTGTCTTCTGTATTTTCGCGTTGAAAATGGAGGGTACAAAGCTCGGTACACACTACTAGTACTTTTGTATCAACGTGCTGATCGCACAGCGAGTGAGCCAATTTGATTGCATTGAACGCGGCATAGCAGCCCATGAAGTTGATGCAGGTGCGTTCTATGGTTGACTTTAACCCGAGGGCTTTTATTAAGTCAATATCTAGGCCTGGTGCATACATGCCAGTACAGCTCACCACAATCAAATGGGTGATTTCTGATTTTTTCTGATCTGCAATTTTGGTCAAGCACTTTTCTGCTGCTGTTACACTTAAATGAACAGCATGTTTTCGAAACAAGACCAATCGTTGTTTGGTGGAGGGAAAGGGTTCATCCCTGTTCGGATAGAACTCAAAACTATGGTCTTTGCCGTAGTCTGTCAAAACGGAGTGACGAGATTCAATGCCACTCATTCGATGGAGTGCTTTCAGTTTCCGCTCGTCATCGGCATTCAACGACATGGCCTTTACCATGAAGTCAGCAATTTTTGATTGCGTTATTTTATTTTCCGGATTGGCAGTGCCAATGGAGGTGATGTAACTCATTATTCAATATTAACAAAAATGTTGCCCAAAATGATTCGCTGCACACCGAAATAGTTATCTTCCAGCATGAAATACCTTCGCTCCATTTTGTTGCACTTACGCGTCCCGTTTTCTTTTTTTCTTCTACCCGTTTACCTTTTTGCGCTTGCTATTTCTCCAAACGTAGGGGAAAGTCGATTGATCTGGTCTTTCATTATTATCCATTTGCTGCTGTACCCAGCAAGCAACGGGTACAATAGTTACTTCGACAAAGATGAGAAAAGTATTGGGGGGCTCAAGAATCCGCCCCCTGTCAATAAAGGATTGTATGCGACTTCTCTCCTTTTAGACTTGGTGGCAATCGTGCTTGGTTTGGTAAAGGTGAACGTGCTTTTTGCCATCATGCTCCTTATCTATGGATTGGTGTCAAAGGCCTACAGTCATCCCTCCGTTCGTATAAAAAAGTACCCAATTGGGGGATGGCTGATCATTGGCTTGTTCCAAGGCATTTTCACTTTTCTTATGTGCTATGTTGGAATCAATGGGTTTGAAATGGAAAACCTCGTACAGGCAAAAGTACTTGTGCCCGGCCTTCTCACCAGTGTGATGCTTTGGGGCAATTATCCTATGACTCAAGTCTACCAGCATGAAGAAGACGCCAAGCATGGAGACACAACGATTAGTATGATGCTTGGTATTCGAGGGACTTTTATTTTTGTACAAGTTTTGTTTGCGGTGGCAGCGGTTTGCTTTGTCCTATATTTCAATCATTTCTACACAATAGAAATGGGATATTCATTTTTGTTGGCGTTGGGACCAGTAGTCCTTTTTTTTATGGTTTGGTTCTATAAGGTTTGGAAGGATGTCTCGCAAGCGAATTTCACTTACACAATGTGGCTCAATTTTATTTCCTCCCTTTGCTTGAATGGTTTTTTCATTTACTTCTGGCTAGCAACCAGTCATATTGGACAGTATTTCTAGCGCGCGAAATTTTCTTTACTATACTGCTACTATTTTTCTAATAAATGGCACGCCATTTCTTGCCATTCTTCCGACAGCGATATAGTGGGAAATTTTCTACCCGCTTGTTGATACCAATAGTGGGCATTTGATTGATCACCTTCTTTCCGGTGAAGATAGGCGTGTATCCATGCGGCATCTTGGGTGTTTATTTCTTGAGTGATCAAGTGAGCATTTACCCAATCCTCGTTTGCATCGTGCCATAAGGCTTGAAGCAGAGGCGTTAGCCCGTTTGGATTTCCTATCGACTTAAATTCATCTAGTGTCATTTTTCTAAGTGGGTTTCTTTACCAGTGAAATATTTGTCGGATGGCTAAGCTTGAAATCTTTGGAGGCGTTGTTGATTTTGTAGGAGCTGTTTTTATGACCTTTTTGATACTCTTTAATCCTTGCATCAAATTGTAAAACATCACCCTTGGTCAATTTTAGCTTTTCGAAGCCTTTCGTTAGGCTGAACCAAAGATGGTCACACATCACTTGGTTAGTTTCTGCGTCTACGATTTGTTCAACTAAAACCGTTTCTTCCGAGTACCCTTTATAATTAACTTTTTTGCCGTAGCGGGCAAATACACCTTGGAATTTTTTTCTTATACCCACTTCTTCTGCCAGCTTTTTTCTCATGCTTCGAAGATAATAATCTGATGTCATTTTTGAGTTTAAAATTGACGCTGAAAGCATCCCATTACAGCACGTACTGTGTTGTATCCAAATCCTAGTGCCTGTGTTTTATATTTGTACCTAACATGGAAGAAGGTGTTGCTAAAGAAATTCGAAAAATCATTCATATTGATATGGATGCATTTTATGCTTCCGTGGAACAACGAGACAACCCCAGTTTATGGGGCAAACCCATTGCTGTGGGTGGCTCTCCTCAAGGGCGAGGTGGCGTAATTGCCACAGCCAGTTATGAGGCAAGGAAATTTGGAATTCGCTCGGCCATGTCATCGAAACGGGCAGCACAACTTTGTAAGGAACTGATTTTCGTTCGTCCGCGATTTGATGCGTACAAAGAAGTATCTCGTCAGATTCGCGAGATTTTTCATCGATATACAGATTTGATTGAACCTCTTTCGCTCGATGAGGCCTTTTTGGACGTGACGCACGATAAACAAGCCATAGGCTCCGCCATTGAAATCGCTAAGCTGATTCGCAGAGCCATTAAAACCGAATTGCACCTCACTGCGTCTGCGGGTGTGTCGGTGAACAAGTTTGCAGCTAAGGTTGCCTCAGATATGAATAAGCCCGATGGTCTTACGTTTATCGGGCCATCAGGGCTTACGAACTTCATGGAGAAACTTCCAGTAGAGAAATTTTTTGGCGTGGGTAAAGTCACTGCTGAAAAAATGAAAAGACTTGGGTTGCACACTGGTGGTGATTTGAAAAAATTGACTGAGCGGGAATTGATAAAACATTTCGGAAAGCCGGGACGGTTTTTCTATAAAATTGTTCGCGGCATAGATGATCGACTAGTCAAACCAGACCGCGAAACAAAATCTGTCGGTGCAGAAGACACCTTTCCGTTTGATTTGACAACGCAGGAAGAGATGAATTTGGAATTGGAAAAAATAGCACTTAGTGTACACAACCGACTTAATCGATACCAACTAAAGGGAAAGACAATTACCTTAAAAATAAAATTCCACGATTTTAAACAGATCACAAGAAGTAAGAAACAATTATTATTCGATACGGATTTGTTCAATAAGAAAGTCAGACTATTAGGTATTCAGGTTTCTAATTTTACGGATTTTGTACCCAGACCACACAGAGGAGAAGAGTTTCAATTGAAACTGTTCTAGCTTCGAAGTCAATTACATTAAAGGCGCCTGACACCATTCAAGTGTCAAGCGCCTCGATTCAGTTAATTCACAATCGTATTTTTCTTAATCATCACTACCTCAATTCCTTTTTCTTTCGCCATGTTGTTGATTCGTTCTGTATTTTGATTGATCGTAGAGCGGAGCTTTAGCAATTCATCATCCACCATTTTGGTTAACATTTCGCGCACTTGTTCGCCTTGTTGTGTTGGCGGAAAATCTCCTGCAGCTTGCTCGACCATTAAATGGGCCAGCCGGTTGTTCATCTTTATGCCGTAGTTCAAAGGATCTTGCACACTGCGATTTTTTGTTTGATGGATGTTATTTTCATGAATTGTCAACTCGGCTTCAAACTTCTTTACTGCATCGATCAGTTCTTTGTATTGTGCTTCTGTCCCGACTTTATTTTTCAGCGAACCTAAATCTTCTTTGATCTTTCGAATGTCAATCACTCCCTGGTTGGCATCAGTTACTTTGTCGCGCACTTTTATAAGGTAATCAAACTGCGCGCGAAACTCTTCAGGAGTTGTGGCCACCCTGGGATCTTTCAAAATTTCAAATTCCTGTTCTTGCGATTCGCCACCTGCATGTCCGGTAGGCAGGTTTACAGTGAGGCGAACTTTATACTTTCCGGGCACAGCTTTTGGCCCTTGATTAGGTGAACCATAGAAAACCATGCCGGGGAATGTTTTGTAGCCCGCATATCGCATATCCCACACAAATCGATTGCCTCCAGCTTTCAACGTGAGTTGTTCGAACCTCTCTTTTGCTTTATTGCTATAAGCCTTAATCACTTCACCATTAGAGGTTAAAAATTCCAATTTAATCTCTGTCTTTTCATCAACTGATTTCAGGTAGTAGTGAACGAGCACCCCTCCAGGTCTATTCTCGCCCTCTCCTTTTCGTGGTTCGCGATAGCCGCCTTGACTTGGCATGCGATAGGTAGCAACAGGCTTGAATAATACGGAAGTGTTTGTTGTCATATCTGACTTCAGTTGATGAAGAGGAGTCAAATCATCGATCATCCAGAAACTTCTTCCATGCGTAGCAGCGATTAAGTTATCATCTCTTACGGCAAGATCTGCAACAGGCACAGGTGGAAGGTTCAATTGAAATTTTGCCCAACTCACTCCATCATCGAACGAAACCCACATCCCTTTTTCAGTACCTGCATAAAGCAATCCTTGGCGTTTAGGATCTGCGCGAACCACCCGCACAAATTCTTCTTTTGGAATGCCGGTGGTGATAACCGTCCATGTTTTTCCAAAGTCTGTGGTTTTATAGATATAAGGTGTGTAATCACCGAATTTGTATGAAGTAGCCACCGCATAAGCTCCACCTTTTACAAACGGATTTACATCTATGCTATTCCACATATTGTATTTGGGCGATTGAGGAGGCGTTACGTTCTTCCAATTTTTTCCACCGTCTGTAGTTACATGAATAAGTCCGTCATCAGAGCCTGTCCAGATTTCATCTTTCGTATAAGGCGATTCGCTGATCACGAAGATATTAGCATAATATTCCGCTCCTGTATTGTCTTGCGTAATGGGGCCACCGGATGATTTAATGGTTTCGGGTTCACCTCGCGTCAAGTCTGGGCTGATCTCTTGCCAACTTTGTCCACCATTGATAGTAGAATGACTTCGTTCCTGCCCGTTATCTAAATTCTGCATACTCATGTAGCCTTTGTAATCGCTGCCATAGATAATGTTTGGATTTGTTGGATCAGGTGCCAGATGGGCACTTTCTCCTATGGAAAGAGCGGTCCAATCTTTATCAGTGATTGAGTTTCCATCGGTGCGATGTGGGATGCGCACACTTGTATTGTCTTGTTGGGCGCCCAAAATATTATACGGAAATGAATTATCAGTAGTGACGCGATAAAACTGGGCTGTTGGTTGGTTGTGATAGGTCGTCCAGTTTTCGCCACCGTCATTCGAGATTTGAGCACCGCCATCATCGGCAATTGCCATGCGTTGATTGTTCGCAGGATCAATCCACAAATCGTGATGATCACCGTGAGGTGCATTTTTCAATTCAAAAGTTTTGCCGCCATCTTTGGAAACGCCATAGCTCACATTCATCACCCACACCTTGTCTTCATTTTGTGTATCGGCATAAATGCGACAGTAATACCAGGCACGCTGGAGCAATGCACGATCTTGGTTAATTCGAGCCCACGTTTTTCCGGCATCATCTGATCGATAAACTCCGGGAGCTTCTGTATTTTCAATGATCGTCCAGATTCTGCTTGAATTGACCGGAGAAACGGTCACGCCAATAATTCCATTGATCCCTTTGGGCATTCCGGGTTTGTCCGAAAGATTTTCCCATGTCTCTCCACCATCGGTACTTTTCCAAAGTTTAGAATCAGGACCGCCACTATCCATGCGATACCCATTGCGTTTCATGTTCCAGGTAGCCGCATATAAAATGCGAGGATTATTTGGATCCATTGCCAGGTCGCCAGCCATCGCAGTCTCGTTTATATACAAAACTTTTTTCCATGTGGTGCCGCCATCTACACTCCGGTAGATGCCACGCATTTCGTTGGGCTTCCACAGATTTCCCATCGCAGCAACATAAACGACATCTGGATTTTTCGGATGAATGCGAATGCGTGAGATATGTCTTGAGTCGCTTAGGCCAATGTGTTTCCAACTTGTTCCGGCATCGGTCGATTTCCAAACGCCCCAGCCACTCGACACATTGTTGCGCAGCGTCTGCTCGCCCTCGCCCACATAAATTACATTGGGATCGCTTTCAGCTACGGCTACTGCACCGATCGTTCCGCCAAAATATTTATCAGTAATATTTTCATAACTCTGGCCTGCGTCTTTGGTACGCCACACGCCACCACCTACCGTGCCGAAATAATATAAGTTTGGATTTCCGGGAACACCCGTTACAGTGCTTGACCTTCCTCCCCGATAAGGGCCCACTTCGCGCCACTTGATGCCGGAATAGAGTGCCTGATCGAACGAAAGAGTTGTTGACGTTGTCGTTTTCTTCTGTGCATCAGCTGCGACAAAGGAAACCAGCAAAGCAAAGAGCAAGATAAATCTCATGGGAATTGCGTTTAGAATTCCGAATTACAAAAAAATTGCATGTGTTAAAAGTAAATATATACAGATGGGAAATGAGCTGGTCAAATTATCCGTTTCGGGGATTGGGGCAGTCAAGATTCGGAAGCATCCCTGGCCAAAATCAACCTCTATCCGATCAAACCCTTGATAAAAGAATTATTCTTACTTTTAACAGGCCAGAATGAAAATGAAAGAGAAGCAAATGGGGAAGTTATTTAGTATTTTGGTCTGCTGCCTGCTCTCATTTTCATTGGTTGCCCAAGAAAAGAAAAAGGCTAAACTCCCTCTCTTTGTTTCACACCTACGCCAAGAAAATGCCGCGCTCACCAGACGCAAAGGAGCACCCAATCATTTTTTTCTTACCCGATTGATTTGTTTTAATGAGAGGTGCCGCTTTTTTGTCGGTTTTCGAAACGAACAAAGAAGGAATAGCTTTGACAATAAAAAACCGAATAATAGACCTCGAAAGAGGCAAACGATTCAAGATACAGCTAGCCTATTGTTGGAAAAGCGGACTGGGAATGTACAGATACCGCTGGTTAAACAAAAAACTCCCGGAATCAAAACAGATAGTACTATTACACTAAGCGAAGTTTTGTTTGAATTCAATAGTTACCGATTGAAACAAGAACTGATTCCCACCTTGGACTCGATCGCTGCCTTCTTGAGAAAAGAATCAAAAGCAAGTGTTAATGTTTTGGGGCATACAGATAATTCAGGAAAAGAGGACTATAACCTGACGCTTTCGTCTCAGCGGGCTGAAGTAGTCGCGGAGTTTTTACTCGACCGTGGTGTGGACTCGGAGAGAGTTAATTTTATGGGAATGGGGAGTTCGCAACCCGTTCTTCCCAATGATACTCCCGAGGGCCGAAGAAAAAACAGGCGCGTAGAAATATTGATTCGATGGAAGAACTAATTCAAAATGTGTAAAGTCCTAAATGAAAGCACCATCAGTTGACATCCTATATTCTGAGTTTATCTTTTCCGCTTCTCGAAGTAGTGGGCCTGGCGGTCAAAATGTAAATAAGGTAAACTCTAAAGTAACATTGGAATGGAATGTTGTTCAGTCTTTGTTGGTTTCTGAGGAAGAAAAAACAGTAATCCTTTATAAGCTATCCTCACACATTACCAAAGAAGGGGTAGTACAACTTACCTCACAAGAAGCCCGTTCTCAGCTTCAAAATAAGGAAGCGGTGATCAAAAAACTACAAGATCTGTTAACAAGGGCATTCATTAAGAAAAAAACACGTAAGCCTACTAAACCTTCAAAAGCGGCTAAACAAAAACGCATCCTCCAGAAAAAGCAACATGGTGAAAAAAAGAAGTGGAGGCAAAAGGGTGTAGAATAATTGATAAATAGATAGACTGACTGTTTTCGATCGCCATCAAAATAAACTGCTGTGGTCCACAACATCTGGTTTCAAGTATATTTGCCCCATAATTAGATTTAGATAACTATGAGACTTGGGCAGTTGTCCAGAAAATTGGGCATTCACACTTCAAAAATTATTGATTTTTTAGCTTCTAAAGACATTGTCATCAACGAAGATTCTAACACCCGGATTGAGGACGAATACGTGACTTGGATCACTCAAAAGTATGCTCCTCAATTGATGGCCGAGGTCAGCAACACGCTTTCTGAAGAAAAGATAGAGCCGATTATACACACTGCGTTAGTTGAAGAGATCGCCCCACCCGAAGAACAGCCGGCTGCATTGGAAGCTGCACCACTTCCGGAATTAATAAAAGCCCCAAAGATCGAGCTATCAGGTCTAAAAGTATTGGGTAAAATCGAGATTCCGGAAAAGAAGAAAACAGCTTCTTCGCAAGAACAACCGGAGTCAATAAGTAGTAATTCGACATCCACTGCCGAACGAAAGAAAAATCCCCGCAGGGAGCTTACATCACGGCCTCAGAAAAATCCAGTCGCTCTTCAGCGCGAAAGGGAAGAACGAGAGGCTGAGCGAAAAAGAAAGGAAAAATTGCAACGCGAAAAGGAGAAGAAAACGTACAATTATTTAAGTCGGGTGAAAACACAGGCACCCACAAAAAAGAGTCAATATGTAAACGAGCAAATCGAGGAGGCATCATCGATCACCGAGGAAGTGCCGAAATCCCTGTGGGGCAAATTTCTCCGTTGGCTAAGAACCTAAAAAAAATGACCCGGTTAAACCGGGCCATTTTCATTACTTCTTTTTAAGAGGCCTCTTATACTTGATCGGAGCCGGTGGCTCTGGTTTTATTTCTACACCTTGCGTCTTCAGTAATTTCAAGGCTTCTTCTACCGCACGCTCTAGCTGTGGATCACCACCTTTAATAACTTCTGCCGGGGTTTGTTGTACTTCAATATCAGGAGATATTCCAACACCTTCTACAGCCCACTCTCCATTTACATCGTAAAACCCTCCGCGAGGAGCCACCATTCTTCCACCATCTACAAAAGGAGGCGTATCCCAAGTGCCTACCAGACCTCCCCATGTTTTTGTTCCTACCAATGGTCCAATTTTCATTTTATTGAATAAATAAGGGAGCAAATCTCCACCCGATCCGGCACGTTCATTAATCAGCATTACCTTCGGTCCAAAAATACCTGCATTCGGTGTGAGGAAAGGTCGATGATCACTCGCCTTGCTATTGAAATATCCGTGCAGTTGGCGCGACATAATATCCACCATATAATCAGCGGCAGAACCGCCTCCATTGTTTCTCTCATCAATGATCGCACCCTTTTTGTCTTGCTGCGAAAAATAGTATCTATTGAAATAAGTGTAACCGGGATTGCCGGTATTGGGAATATACACGTATGCAAGTTTGCCATTTGATAGTTCGTCTACTTTTCTTCTGTTGCCTTCTATCCAGTCAAAACTTCTCAACTGATTTTCATTTTCTACGGGGATCACCGTCACTGTTCGAGGCACCTCTCCCGTTGATTTGCTACTTACTTTTAAAACGGTTTGGCGGTTGGCAGTTGCTTCAAAGTGTTTATACAAATTTGTGGATGTTGTAACAGCTTGACCATTCACTTCCAATAAATAATCACCGGCAGAAATACTGATGCCCGGTTCGCGAAGGGGAGCCTTCACATCCGGATTCCAGCTCTCTCCCAGGTACACTTTTTTAAATCGGTACAAACCATTATCCTTTTCGAAGTCGGCACCAAGTAAACCAACAGGCACATTTTCAATATTGGGAAAATCTCCACCACTGGTATAGGAATGGCCAACGGCCACTTCTCCACCTAAAATATCAATCACATAGTTTAGATCCGTACGATGACGAACATGTTCAATCCAAGGGCTATACCATTTGTAAATATCATTCCATGGCGCGCCATGTACATTGCTCACATATAAAAAATCTCGCTGGTAACGCCAGCCTTCTTTAAAGATTTGCTTCCATTCTTCCATCGGGTTAATCTTTACTTTGATGGAATTTACAGATTCTAGTTTTCCATCTCCTATTTTTTTGTTGGAATCAGATGCTCCTAAAATACCCCACGTTCCATTGCTGCGATAAAGAATTGATTTTCTATCCTCTGAAAAAGCGACATCATTCACAGGTGAAAGAAATACTTCTCCTTTTCTTTCTTTAAAATTATACCGACTAAGGGTGAGTCCTTGTTGATTGACTATGCTCTCCGTGTAAAAAACATAACCATCGGGGCCACCATGCAGAGCCGTATAATTTCGCAATGGAATGTCGATCGCCAGAATGCGGTTGCTAATTCCATCCATATCAATTTTTACGATCGGTGTAGCAGTGTCCTTTCCTGCCTTGCCGGAAGGCAGGTTCTCCTCTTTAGGTTTGTCTTTCTCTTCATCGCTGCGCGGAGCAATGGGTGATGCATCACTCTTACTTAGTACGATGACATACAGCGCTCGGGTAACAGGTCGCTCATACGAACTCATATCTAGCCAACCACTGTTGAGCCCGTAATTTGTACTTCCTAAAAAATACAGATACTTGCCATTGACGTCCCACACCGGTGAGATAGCATCTGCCATACCATCTGTTAACTGCAGCGTTTGCCCCGTCTCGACATTGTGTACTTTAATTACTTTAAAATGATTGTCTAGCAATCGACTATACGAAATCCATTTGCTATCAGGAGACCACACAGGATTGAGTGACCGATTGGGATGCGCGAAACGTTCTGTATCTGCTTTTTTAGATTGCCCGGTGGCTACATCTACATACCACAAATTGTAATCTGTATCTGTAAATGAAATGTATTTGCTGTCTGGCGACCACGTTGGTTTAAAAAAGAAAGTAGGATTTTGAAGTGCGATTGCTTTTGGTTTCTCAAGACCTTCCTGATCTCCAATCATCAATTGGTATTCACCAGAGGCATCACTAAACCAGGCAATTTTTTTCCCGTTCGGAGCCCAAACGGGAGAACGATCTGCTGCAGCTGAGTTGCGACTGATATTTCGCCAATCACCTTTTTCTTTAGGAGCGGTAAAGATTTCTCCGCGATACTCAAAAAGAGCTCGTTGACCTGTGGGAGAGAGCGAAGCGTTTGTCAGAGTGGCCGGTTTCACTTCTTCCCAACGCTCTCGTGCCCAATGAAAATCTCCACGCACATTAATTACAATTTTTTTGGTTGCAGAGTTAGCGGGTGTGAGAAGGCTCAAATAGCCGCCTTGCTCGTAAACGATTTGCCCACCCGCAGCATCCAGGCTTTTCACATCGAAGTCAGTGTGAAAGGTTTGTTGTTTTAACTCATTGGTGCTTGGATTAAAAGACCAAATATTGTTTGCATAGTCTCGCTCGGAAAGAAAGAAGACAACACCATCCATCCATACCGGATCAGTGTGTCGTTCATTGTCTGTCTGTGGCGTTGATTTTAGAGAGAAGTTTTTCAAGTCGATAATCCATATTGGCTTAGCTTGGCCACCGCGATAATTTCTCCATTCAGGATCCCAAAAACCAATTTGTTGGTAGGCCAAATATTTTCCATCCTCAGAAATTTCTCCGGCTACGGCCCGAGGAACATCCAACGCTTCTTCCATTCCACCTTTTGAATTGATCTTGTAAATTTTGGATTCTAACGTTGGTACGCCAGCTCTGGCAGAAGCAAACAAGATGGCCTCACCATCAGGGGTCCATCCCGTTACATTGTCTGCACCAGGGTGCCAGGTTAACCTTTGCGGCTGTCCGCCCTCGGTCGGAATCAAATACACATCTGTATTCCCATCATACTGTCCGGTAAATGCAATTTGTTTTCCATCGGGTGAAAAGTGAGGGTTGCTCTCCTGACCCTCGTTACTGGTGAGTCTTCGCGCTTCACCACCATCTTTGGAAACGATCCATAAATCATTGGCGTAAACAAAAACTATTTGAGTGCTGCTTAGCGTTGGCTGTCTCAGCAGTTGGGTGCCTTGGGGGAAAGCAGTAGTTAGAAAACACAACCCCACTACAAAAACGGCAATAAGCTTCTTCATACAAAAAGGAATTTTAGAATACGAATGTAAAGGGTGGTGTCGAGTAATCAGATACCGCTCACGGAAAAGACGAGTCCGGTTTAGGCCAGCGAATTCAATGTCACCCAATATCGGTAGGCTACAATTGCTTTTTCGATCTTGCTTAATTTAGTGATATCTTTTTTACTGTATCGCGGCAAGATGGCTTTGTTGATCAGTGCCAACGTTTTAAAAATGGATTTCTTCATATAATAAATTACACAAGTTCTTTCTTAAATAATGCAATGGCACGTGACCAGGCGAGCTTTGCAGCTACCTCATTATACCTAGTAGGTGCAGTGTCGTTATTGAACGCATGTTGGGCACCTTCATAAACAAAAATTTCATAACGAGTTCCCGCTGCCTTCAGTGCCGTTTCATAGGCGGGAATACCGGCATTAATTCGCTCATCTAATCCACCATAATGCGCTTGAACAAAGGCCTTGATTTTGGGCACGTCAGCTGCTTCTGGCTGTCGACCATAAAATGGAACAGCTACCTTCAGATCAGACATGGCCACGGCCAATTGATTAGCTAAAGCTCCTCCCCAACAGAAGCCGATGCAGCCCCATTTTAAGGAGGCATCTTTTCTTGTTTTAGTGTACTCAAATCCCTTGATGAAATTGTTCAAGTTTTTTGCTGCGTCCAATTTGCCAAATAGTTCTCTGGCTCGTCTGGTCACATCTTCAATATGCGGATTGAGCCCTCTGTTCTCATGGATGACCATGACAACGGGGTACTTCTTTTTTTTCTTTGGTCGTGCGACATATGCATTCATCTCTCCTTCCACACCTGAATAGGTTACGAGCTCCGTAAATAATTGACCGTCTTCGATAGTTTGCGCGTGGGCATAGTTTACTTCCAATAAAGGAAGAACTGACAACGCTGCGGCCGTACTTCCGGTAAGCTGTACAAGTTTTTTAAGAAATGCCTGACGGCTTAAAGGCTTGTGCGTGTACTCGTCAAATAGATTAATAATTCGCTGATCCATACTTTAATTGTTTACTGATTTGTTACGCCATAGCTTGATTTGGTATTTTCCCAGCGCGGCAGCTTGCATAAATTTTCGAAAATACAACTCAATTGGAAATACCAATAAAGCGATTATAACCTGGACGAAGAACTGCACCACTGGACTACTCTTTACAACAATAATTGAATTAATGATGGTGCTTATGAATTGTATAAAGATGATCACCGTAAGTAAAGATAAAATTTCACTCAGGTATCTGTACTTTGAATTGGCAACGGTAAGTTTAACGGAAAGGAATACGAGTATTCCAAAGAAGATAAACTCTAAAGCGTAAAACCACCACCTTTTCCAATAAGGAGGTAACACCTGGAATGAAATCGTTTCAATTTTTGATTCATTTCCTAATAAGTCTCTGGACTGAATTGCTATTTGATAATTACCTGGGGGAAGGAATGGAAAACTCGCGAGGTGATTTGTGTTTGACCAACTTGTCCATTTATTGGATAACCCCTTCACCTGATACCGATATTGCATGGCATAACTGCTGACATAGTCGGGTTGGATGAAATCAAAAGAGAGTTCGTTTTCGGGTTGTTCCAGAGTTACCCTTTTGCCTTTGGTTATGTTTATTTCTTGACCTTTAACCTGCCTTAGTACGAGCGGATAATGAACATCATCGTTTGAGTTCACACTGTTGCTAAATTTATAAAGTTCGTTGTTGGCGGTAATCACCCAAAGACTTTGGCTATTCTCAGCGGGAGCTAGAAAACGCAAATTTGGAAAAAGACCCAGCCACTCTAGATTCAATGATTTTAAACGCTTATCTACTGTTCGCCATTTAAAGCCATCATTAAACCAAAAATAACCCGCTGATGCGAAATACCGATGCGGGCCAGGTAAAGAATCATAACGAACAAAAGAATTTTTGCGGTCAAAAATTTTAAACTCTTCTGATGCCGCCAGATAAACTTCATTTCCATACGCAACTCCCACCATTTCGTCAAGCGATGGATTAGCAATGGGAAAAACAGAAGCGTCTGTTATTTTTCCGTCAATAGTTTCCAACCGGTACACAGCCGTTCTTCCACAGAGCCAGAGGTTGTCAAGGTTATCTTCAAACGCGTAATTGATTTGATCGGCTAAGGTGTCTAATAAATTTGTTTCGATCCACCCGGAAGCGCTGCGGGCAAGCGTCTTTACCTGATTCTGTGACGTGCCAATTAAGAGTTGTTGGAGAGCTGTTGAAAAGAAAATGGTTTTTACGGGTCCGCTAGAAATTGATTTTGCTTTTCCTTCCTCTACCTCAAATACCCCGGCTAGACCCGAGGCAACTAATTTTTCTTTGATCTCGATTAGTTGTATAATCTTCCCTTCAATACCAGCTACTTTTTTATAGGAGTACCCAAGTTGTTTTATGATTTTAGATTCGTAGGTAGGTTTTGAAGAATTCGCTTTGGTTGCGTCTTTTTTTCGTAGAAAGCCAAAGAGGCTTTTTCTCCGAGGTTGACTATTCTGTATAACTTCTATCGATTTTGTCACTACCGATATTTCTTTTGCAAGTAGATAAAGCCCAGTTGTTGTACCTACATAAGTCTGGCCATTTACGGACTGAACACATAACAGATTTCCATTAAGGCCGGGGAAATGGTTATATGATTTGAACGGCAAAGTCGGAGCTATTCTGGTAAAGCCATATTCGTGCGCGACCCACACACCACCACCGTGATCGGGCATTAAGGCAAAAACTTCATTGTCGGGCAGACCAGTATTGAAGTCTAAATGATCTATTGTGACGCCTGTGTTGGTGTCCACTAAAATGACACCACCCAACAACGTACCTAAAGCGACTTGATTTTCGTTGATCCATACTCCGGCCACTAACACATTTTGTTTCACAAATCCAGCATCATTAAATTTTAGAGGTGCTGCAGGAGACTTTGTACTCATTAAATAAACTTCTCCCAATTCTGTGCCGATGATTAGGTTTCCGGTTATGCTGTAGGTCGAACAAAAAATGAGTTCCGAAGTGGATGGAAGAGCTACTTCTGCCTTTACTAATAAATTATTCTTAAGTTGAAGTAGCGTTTGATCCTCTACTTTTACAAAGATTATTTCGAACGCCTCGATTAGCCCGGCAAATAAACTTGAAGGCTCTGCCTTGATTTCAAAATCAATTTTTCCATCCGATACTGCGAACAATGATTTTTCGCTGCAGGCATAAACATGGTCTTTTGAAACAGCACTGGAAAAAACAGGTTGAGAAAAAATAGATTGAAAAACGCGTTCGCTGCCTTTTTGTACCAACTTGCCAAATCCGAAAACACCGCCCACATAGACTTCTTCCTGAAGGAGAGACAAAGTAAACACGGCTCCTGGTGTTGAGATCAACTGCCAATTTTTGCCGTCAAATTCCAGTACCCCCATTTTATTAGTAAAATAGATAAACCCGCGCGCGTCTTGCACCATGCCATTGCTGTGGTAGTCAATCCGTTCATCTTTGGGAGAAAAATGGGTCAAGAAAGAGTTTCCTAATTGCGCATATGAGGAATAACAAAGGAATAAAGTCGAAAGGAACAGTAGACTTCTCATCATTTAGAATCTAAGTATTTTCCAAAAATACAAGAATTGTTAACTTACCTTACTCCAATTTACGGCCGACTTCTTGGTCGATTCGATTTGGTGCAGAATCATCCGGTTTTCTTCCTGTTGAAGAAGTGGATCGTTAGCTAGAATAGTTTGTGCGGCCACACGCGCAGTTTTTAAGAGTTCCCCATCTTTACCCAAGTCAGCAATTAACAAATCCAGCGCTCCGCTCTGTTGCGTGCCCATCAAATCGCCCGGTCCTCTTAGCTTCAAATCAGTTTCCGCTATTTCAAATCCATTATTGGTGCGCACCATAGTTTCAATGCGTGTTTTCGATTCACTGCTTAGTTTATGATCGGTCATCAAAATGCAAAATGATTGTTCAGCACCTCGACCCACGCGGCCACGAAGTTGGTGTAGCTGAGACAGCCCAAAGCGTTGCGCACTTTCAACAATCATGACACTGGCATTGGGTACATCAACACCCACTTCAATTGGGCTTCATTTGGCCATGTAGAATACTAATCGGCATTTCTGGGAAGGCTCTTGAAATACTTTCGTACCCATCCATCAAGTGTTTTAAATCTAATTTTTCAGACTCTTCAATGAGGGGATACACAATATACACCTGTCGCCCCGCCTCAATTTGAGTTTTGATAAAACCATTCACTTGCAGTCGATGTGAATCAAATTGATGAGTCGTTTTGATGGGCTTCCGGCCCTTTGGCAATTCATCAATAACTGATATTTCTAAGTCGCCATATAAAGTCATCGCCAACGTCCTGGGAATTGGCGTTGCCGTCATGACCAATACATGCGGATAAAAATTTGAATTCTTCTGCCATAGCTTGGAGCGCTGGGCAACACCAAAGCGATGTTGTTCATCAATGATTGCCAATCCCAATTTTTTGAATTTTACTTCCTCCTCCAATAATGCATGAGTACCAATTAGTATTTTCAACGAGCCATTCACTAGTTGTTCATGAATTGGTTTTCGTGCGCTTTTCTTGACTGAGCCTGTTAGTAAAGCGATGGAGATATTCATTTTATCCGCATACTTCTTCAAGTTTGCGTAGTGTTGTTGTGCTAGAATTTCGGTAGGCGCCATTAGTGCGGCTTGGGCATCACCGCCAATGACTAACAAAATAGAAATAAAGCCTACAATCGTCTTCCCGCTGCCTACATCACCCTGAAGCAATCGATTCATCTGCTTTCCGGATTTCATATCAGAGTAGATCTCTCGCACTACTTTTTTCTGTGCTTCGGTTAAATCAAAGGGTAAATGTTCTTTGTAAAACCGAGTAAGGATGGACGTATCGCCAAAAACTATTCCTTTAAATTTTTCCTCACGTACCAACTTCATTTTAATGAGCCGAAGTTGAATAAAGAATAGCTCTTCGAACTTAAGTCTTCGTTGCGCCTGCTCGAGCCATTCTAAGCTTTTCGGGAAGTGGATCTTTATGATAAACTTGTTGTCCATGTACCGATTTCGCAGTTTTTCACTGAGAGGATACACCGGTTGAAGGTATCCTCCTTTCTCACTTTTTTCTGTGAGTAATTCAATCTCCGGGTGTGCGATCGATAATTTATTTCCATATCGTGATGGTTTGCCAAAAACCACGTAGTCAACATTCGGTTTTAGTTTTTGCATCGCCCAATTGATACCCTGAAACCAAACGAGTTCTAATTCTCCTGTATCATCAGAGAGATACGCCACAAGCCTTCTTTTAAATTTGTCCCCAATGAGTTCGACATCGGAAATCTTTCCCTTCATCTGCACGAAAGGCATTAGCTCATTCACTTCGCTAATACGATAAAAACGGGTTCGATCTTCGTAGCGAAAGGGATAATGTTGGATCAGATCTCCAAACGTAAACAACTTCAATTCCTTTTGAAGTAAGGCAGCGCGCTGTGGGCCCACACCCTTGAGAAATTCTAGTGAAGTATCAAAGAAAGACATTTGTTGAAATTGCCAATAGGTTACTATTCTTCGACTAGTGGATTGTTGGATAGCAACCTGCTCTTATGATGAACAGTTAAAATATCAATTCTGCTGGAAGAAATTACTCGGTAAATAATTCGGTAATTCCCCTCGACCAATTGCCTAATGGATTTGGATCCAATTTCTGGTACTATTCTTCTAATCTCAGGCTGGGTTTCTAATATCTTCACCCTTTCAAAAAAAAGCTCTGTTTGAAGAAGTGCATAACATTGAGAATCGTTGGCGATGAACCCCGCTATATTCTCGATGTCGTCAAGAGAAAGCGAGGTCCAGTTTACTTCAACAGCCATTTTTTGAGCTTCTCTCTTGCTTGTTGGGTAGAATGAACCTGACCTAGCTTCGATTGCTCCATCCCAATCTCAATTTTCTGTAAAAGAATAATCCTTTCAAAAAGATCCTCAATCGAAAATGAATCAGGCAATTCTCGAATAGTTTCTATTAGTTTTTCTTTAGTGAGTGTCATCGTATTCAAAAATAAAGAAAATTTATTTCTATCGCCTTATCTCTATATCCCCAATTGCCAAATCAGCGAATGGGGGTCCACTTTAAGGTATTAATCAGATGCATGGCCTCTTTTTTCATGAAGTCAATGGCAGGAGCTAGGGAGTCGTTTTGAACTTTTGTATTGAAGTACAAGGCCCCGCGAAGAAAGTTTGTACTAGAGTCAGTCATCGTAAATTGAAACTGACTGGGCACTTCACCACTGATTTCTGCAATCAAGGCCGTCTTTCCTAATGGAGTTACGACTTTTACTTCGTCAATACCGTAGGCTTTTATTTGTTGTTTGGAAGTAAGCCGATAGGCATCATTCAGTAATTCCCTCAACAGCGCATCTCGGTTTTTAATTCGCTTGTAGGTGATGTGGATATTTGCCTTCAAAGTGGGGTAATAAATTTCAATCCAAAATTTCTCATTGATCCATGAGGTGTCACGCAGCAGTTTGGCTGAGGTAGAATACTCAAATTGGTAGGGCAGTGAATCGGGCAGTGCGCGGTACGTCTCCTCCGGCAACAAAAGCCGATTGTATCCCTTTGGTTTGGGTTGATAATTTTTTGCGCACGAAAAAAGAAACAAACTCCCTAACAGGATTACCAAAACAGAAAGAACAATAGGCCTATTCATCTTCATTTGTAACGGGCGAGATAGTAACCTTTACCCGGTTGATCTTTCGTTGGTCAACGGTCAAGATGGTAAAAGTGAAGTTCTCAAATTTAATTTGATCACCAATCTTCGGCAGTGAGCCATGCAATTCTAAAATCAATCCTCCCAACGATTCGCTCTCGCCTTTCACATCATCAAAGAGAGTGGGCGCCACCTTCAATGCTTTACTTAGGTCGTGAACAGAGGTCTTTCCTTCAAAAATAAAAGTAGAGTCGTCTACTTTTTGAAAGTCAAGATTTACTTCATCAAATTCATCGTTAATGTCTCCAATAATCTCTTCAATCAGGTCTTCCAGCGTTACTAGGCCAGAAGTGCCACCATATTCATCTACGACCAATGCCATGTGGACTCGCTTACTTTGAAAATCCTTCAAAAGGGAATCAAGCTTTTTTGTTTCGGGGACGAAGAATCCGGGGCGCAATAGTTTTTGCCAGTTGAATTTCTCCGACTCATCTAAAAATGGGAGGAGGTCCTTGATATAGAGTATGCCCTGAATATGATCCACAGATTCTTTGTAAACCGGAATGCGTGAAAACCCTGATTTATTTACCTGCTCCATCAGCTCTTTGAAGTTAAGTTCTACATCTACAGCTGAAATATCCATTCTCGATTTCATGATGCGCCTAACCGTGAGCGTACCAAAGTTTACGATTCCTTTTAAAATGCCTTTCTCCTCCGCACTTGTATTGTTGTCTAACGTGGTCAGGTCGAGTGCTTGATTTAATTCCTCAACGGTAGTGCTATATCCCTTTTTCTCTATCCTGCGTTCGATGATGCTGCTCATACTTAGCAATAAGAATGAAACGGGGCGCCATACATTTTCTAAAACTTGCCAAGTACCAGCCATCCGTTTGGCAAATGTCCAGTTGTGGCGAGCGGCATAAACTTTAGGAATGATTTCGCCAAAAAAAGTAATCGCAAAGGTGGCTCCGAACGTAACCAATCCGACAATCGTCTCCGTAGGCTTACGCGTTCCTGCCATTTCCCACATTAAAAAAGTAGAAATAGTGACAACGCCCACGTTAACAAAATTATTCATGATCAAAATCGTGGCGAGTAGAAGCCGTGGTTTTTTCAAGAGAATCACGATATTCTTATCGGCAGAATCTTCTGATTCTCTGCACTTGTCGAGGTCATCTGCCCGCAATGAAAAAAAGGCAACTTCTGAAGCGGAGATGATGGCGGACATGAATAGCAATACAGCTATTGCCAAAAAGCTAAAAATGTAAAAGTAATTCGGGGCCGATAAGATATCGGCTAAAATAAAACTGGGAGGCTCTACTAGAATAGCGGGCGTTTCCAAGGATCAATAGGTTGATGGGGTGCTAAAAAGGAAGATCATCAGTTGTCGATGGCGAAGTTCTTTCTCCCGGATCGTTTGCTGCTGTATTGGCGGCTGTGTGGCCACGATCTGGACCCGTCATAGTCGCAGGTTTATTACCTAGCAATGTCAGGTTATCACCAACAATTTCTGTGGTATAGCGAGTTACATTGTCTTTTTCCCAGCTGCGAGTACGCAGCTTTCCTTCAATATATACCTGATCACCTTTATGTAAGTACTTGGCTGCAATATCCGCCAATCCACGCCATAACACCACGTTGTGCCATTCAGTAATTTCTTTGCGCTCGCCTGTCGTTTTATCTTTATAGGTTTCTGACGTCACCATTGAAAAATTGGCTACGGTCGCACCACTCTCCAAATTTCTTACTTCGGGATCCTTTCCCAGTCTGCCTACTAAAATCACTTTGTTTACGCCTGACATACTTAGTTATTGTTACAGTAATTTCCCCAGCGGGAGGGCAAAGTTACCAAAAATCTTTGTTATCGGTTTCGAACATAATTGACCGATGAGAATATCATTTTTGTTTTTGATCTGTCAACCATATAGTTCGCAATCAAAATAGGTTTTGGTAACGCTGCTATTTCACGATCTGTGAACCATTTCAATTCCGTTGGTTTCAAAGTTTGAATATTTTCCAATTCCATCTCTACAAATCGGACCACTAATTTTTGATGCGAGAGAACATGTTTGTAAATTTTGCTTTCGTTTGTTTTCGTTGAGCCTTTAAATACTGGATCTGTCTTCAATAGCTCCGATACTTTTTTACTACGCTTCGTTTCGATCAAATAAAAATCGTAAAGACCCTGCCAAATGTCTTTAGCCTCTCGCTTCTTCATCAACACTTTGTTTTTGTAGCGCACTACGAAATAATAAAAATAGCGATTCCTGACTTTGACCTTCTTTGATTTTATTGGAAGTACATTTTGCAGTTCATGTTTACGGGCTACGCATGATTTACTAAAAATGCATTCTTCACATTTCGGATTCTTCGGCACACATTGCAAAGCGCCAAACTCCATCATGGCCTGATTGAAAAGATCGGGACGATCTTTCGAAATCAGTTCATTTGCTTTTTTTGTGAAGAGATCCTTGGCTTTGGGCGTTGTGATATCTGCCTCCATTCCAAAGACCCTTGATAAAACCCGAAAAACGTTGCCATCAACCACTGCCACGGGTTCTTTAAATGCAAAGGAAGCAATAGCAGCAGCAGTATAGGGGCCAATCCCTTTCAGTTTAAGCAAGTCTTTATAGTTGTCCGGGAACTTTCCGTTCTGTTCGCTGGCAACTACTCTAGCACAAGCATGAAGGTTTCTTGCTCGCGAATAATAACCAAGCCCTTGCCATAGTCTTAATACCTGTTGCTGGCTTGCGTTGGCCAAAGAAATAACAGTGGGAAACGATTTTACAAAATGTTCATAGTAGGGCAACCCTTGCGCCACCCTTGTTTGTTGCAGGATTATTTCTGACAACCATATTTTATAGGGGTCTGAAGTTTCACGCCAGGGTAGTTGGCGTTTATTTTCCTCATACCACTCAATTATTTTTTTTTGAAACTCTGCGGCTTTCATTTTTTCAAAAAAACGAACTAAACTGATGAAAAACAGCATTCGAGCCAGCCGAACCTTCCTTCTATCGGTTTTTTCACTCCACTTTGTTGATAGTCAGTAAATTAATTTTGGAATTGAATCAACCGCTTCTAAATTTGCGATCCCAAAAAAGTAAGAAATCAAAACCAATCATTGTGACAAAAGCTGACTTAATCAACCAAATCGCTGACAAAACCGGGATTGACAAAGCAGATGTTTCGGCATCCGTAGAGGCGTTTTTCAACATCGTAAAGAGTAATATGGCCTCTGGACACAATATCTACGTACGTGGTTTTGGAAGCTTCATTAATAAAAAGAGGAAGAAGAAAATTGCTCGCAACATTTCACGCAACACAGCTATTGTTATCGATGAGCACTATGTTCCCAGCTTCAAGCCAGCTAAGATTTTCGTAAGTAAAATCAAGAACAGCGATAAAGTTAAACAATTGGCCGAAAAGTAATTTAGAACAATAGTCAATGGACCATTGACGGATTGCGATTGACATTAGATGTTAAAAACCCGAATCATTTTAATTACTGCCACAGCCATTGTTATTTGGCTCATTTTTCTGCTGCCCAAAGCTGTTGTAGAAAATGATAGTCAGCTAAAGTCAGTGGATTCAACAAAGTCTGGCCAGGCAATCCCTTCAGCTGGCCATAGTGATGTACCTGTTACTTTAATCAATTCCATCAAAACCTTGAGGGCCCAGTACTTACCGGGTTCGCAAAATCAAAAAAATGCTATCTTTGCCGACTCTTTGCGAAGCCTATACACGGAAGCAGGTCAATTTGACAGCGCAGCATGGTATGGCGAGCAAGCAGCAACGTTCTTTAATACAACTGAAAGCTCTCTGAAGGCCGGCAATAGCTACTACGAAGCTTATACTTTTGCGCTACAACCAGAAAAGCAAAAGGCGATGGCTGAGAAAGCGCAACTTTGGCTAGGAAAAGCGATCCAGGCAAATCCAAAAAATCTTGAAGCCAGAACAAAAATGGCGATGACTTACTTGAGTTCATCATCACCCATGCAGGGCATCCAGATGATGCGAGAAGTATTGGCAGAAGACCCAAAGAATGAGTTTGCTCTTTATAACATGGGCATGCTTTCCATTCAATCAGGGCAGTTCGATCGTGCCATTGAAAGACTGAATGAGTTAGTAGCTGTGAATCCTAATCATGTACAGGGGCAGCTTTTATTAGGAGTCGCATTCCTTAACAAAGGAAGCAAAGAAAAAGCGAGGCTTCAGTTTGAAAAAGTAAAGAAATTGGATAATGATCCCGCGGTGCAAGCCACCGTAGATTCTTATCTGAAAGATTTAAATTAAGTTAATTGTTAAACCCGTCCGCCTAGTCGGACAAAAACCAAAAAGCATTATGCCAAGTGGTAAGAAAAGAAAGAAACACAAAATGGCCACTCACAAACGCAAAAAGCGTTTGAGAAAAAATCGCCACAAGAAAAAATAATGGTGTGGTGTCGCCAACGCGGCACTAGGCCAATTGTATTGATCGTGTCAATACAAAACCAAAGAATTAGTCCTATTGTACAACATCCAATTTTTTAAGTTTTGAGTAATGAACTAATCATTAGTGCAACTCAGGACGGATGTCGCATAGCTCTACTGAAGGATAAGCAGCTTGCCGAGTTTCATGAAGAACAAGACGGAAGCAAGTTTGTAGTCGGTGATATTTACCTGGGTACTGTAAAGAAAATCGTGCCAGGTTTAAACGCAGCATTTATTGATATTGGGTACGAGAAAGATGCCTTTCTTCACTACCTGGATCTGGGAGCGCAATTTGCCTCGTTGCTTAAATTCACTAAACTAGTCCGCAGTAAAAAAATCACCGGTGGTAAACTGGATAAATTTCAACTTGAAAAAGACATTGACAAGCATGGCAAAATAGGCCAACAGCTTGCCAAGGTTCAGTTGATTCCGGTGCAGGTGGTAAAAGAGCCGATCTCTACCAAGGGGCCGCGACTTTCGTGTGAGTTATCTTTAGCCGGGCGATACCTGGTTCTGGTTCCCTTTTCATCCGGAGTGAGCATTTCCAAACGGATTTCCAGCAGCGATGAGCGCAAGCGATTACAGCGCCTCATTCAATCTATCAAACCCGAAAATTTTGGTGTGATCATCCGCACCGTTGCCGAAGGCAAAGAAGTAGCCGAGCTCGACAAAGACATGAAGAGCTTGGTGAAAATGTGGGACGATGGTGTCGCGCGCATGGTTGATGCTAATCCGCGAGACAAAGTCATAGGCGAGTTGAATAAAACGTCTTCTATTCTTCGTGATGTGCTGAACGAGTCGTTCGACAACGTGATTGTAGACGACAAGAAGATTTATGACGAGGTTAAGAGCTATATCCACACAATCGCCCCAGACAAAGAAAAAATCGTAAAACTGTACACTGGTAAAGCGAAGATTTTTGAACACTTGGGTGTCGAGAAGCAATTAAAGGCAGCCTTTGGC
>VYLZ01000026.1_pt1 | contig 29038 bp, 15 predicted proteins | sample 5115361 | NCBI WGS metagenome assembly VYLZ01 (sample SAMN12291805, study PRJNA351875) | freshwater metagenome | isolation source: freshwater lake | place: USA: Michigan, Sixteen Lake | collected 2013-08-07 | reverse complement strand
GAATATATACGGCATGTGATAATGAACACTACCCTGAAGACGGTCGATGAACCACAACCGCTCCTGGCTGTAGGAAAGAGGGATCCGGGACGGTAACAACTGACGCGTCAAGGGTGGCACCAGCTTGCCATGAACGAGTGTAGAAATATATTGGGCCTGCGTGCGGATAGTTGTGTACCGGAATATATCGATGAGCTGTACTTCGGGACTGATCTTGTTATGGATGCGTGAAAGCAATTTGGTCGCGATCAGTGAATGACCGCCCACATCGAAGAAGTCATGTTCGAGGCTGAAGACCTCCTGTTCGAGCACCTCTTCCCAAATCTCTATCAACTGCTTTTGCAGCAGATTTTCAGGAACAAGAACTGCCTTTGCCTCTACCTCAATGCCTGCTTCCGGCAGTCGTTTGCGATCGATCTTTCCATTCGCGTTAACCGGAAACTGATCGAGCACGATGTACTTGGACGGCAGCATGTATGATGGCACCGATTCCCGCAGCTTATTCTTAAGTTCGTTAAAATCGCTTGTTGTTACATAAGCTGTAAGGGAAACATCGCGTGTTGCTGACGTATATGTAACGACCACGGCCTGATGTGCGCCTGCCATCGTAAGCGCGTGCTCAACGGCGGCACACTCCACACGGTATCCCCGGATCTTTACTTGTGTATCTATGCGACCAAGGAAATAGAAGTTACCGTTGGGTAACAAACGTCCCCAGTCTCCTGTTTTGTAAACTCGCTGTCCTTGTTTCCCAGTAATGAATTTTTCATTCGTCAGCTCGGGGCGGTTCAGATACCCTCTGGCAAGTCCGATCCCTTGTACGCAAATCTCTCCCTCCGCTCCGTCAGGAAGCAGATGACCGAAGTTATCTGAAACAAAGACTTGATAGTTCGGTAAAATGGTACCAATGGGTGGATCATGGGCGACGTCCGGCGGCACCTCGCAGCTCAGCGCATCAATCGTTACCTCGGTAGGTCCATAGACATTTATTAAAACAGCACGTGGTGAAAGGCTGGCTAAAACCGATACAAGCGCCTGGTCCAGGCGTTCTCCACACAACATGATAAACTTCAAGACTCCCCCAAATTGAGCTGCTTCCGGTTGCTGCATCAATGGCTTACAAAGCGCAGGGGTGCATGACAATGCCTCTATGTGATGATCACGGAAATACTGGGCCAGCAACGACAGGTCTTTTGTCGCTGAAAGCACGTGTAAAGTTCCACCCGTCATGAATGGAAAAAAGATCTGCCGTAGTGTAGCATCGAAGGATACAGACGACACCAGTACAAAACTAAGATTGTGAGGCAGTGGATGTTTGCTGACAAATCCTTCCAAAAAATTTACGACGGAACGATGTTCGATCATTACCCCTTTTGGCTTACCCGTAGTACCGGATGTATACAATACGTACGCGAGATCGCGTGGTGAGACATCGCAGCATAGGCCAGATTTTGCCGGAAGTGCGTTGAGAAACTCCGTAGCGATAACGATTGGATTAAACTGAGCAACAGACGGAAAAAGGGCTTCAGCCGTTGGATCGGTAAGTACAATCACGGGCTTGACGTCATTAAGCACCAGATCAACATAGGCGTCCGGATATTCGAGATCGAGCGGAACGTATGCAACGCCTGCCTTGAGGATGGCAAGCATGGAGATGATCATTAATTCTGAACGCTCCATCAGAAAGGCAATACGGTCGTCAGCCGCTAAAGGTCGTGTCTGACGTAGATAAAATGCCATGCGCGTGGCGTAGTCGTTTAACGCAGCGTACGTAAGACTGCAATTACCACATATCACCGCTATGGCATCGGGTGTTTTGATCACCTGCTGTTCAAAGAGTGCGTGCAGTGTTTGTGCGTGCGGCTCGATGAACGGTGCCGGTTGTTTGCCTGGCGCCGGCGGATCAAATATAAATGCGATATCATCCGTTTGCTGATCCATCAGCTGGTCGATGTTCGTCAGCAAGCCAGTCATCACATTCGACAAAGCATTTAGCTTGTATTGATCGCAGTATTCTCCATCGGATCGCAATACCACACCCGGGTTGACACGCGAGCCAATGTGTAGCAATACGCTTATCTCATCCATCAGCGAGGATTTGCTGGTAAGTCCATCGTAATGAAGACCAAAACATTTCAACGGCTCAGTGGTACCTGATTTGGCCGCATACCGTTCTTTCACCACGTCATAACGGAATATCTGATGTGCAAAGCATCGCTTTAGCTCTTCCAGTGACTGGCTGATGTACGCTTTCAGCGTAGGCTGTTGCTGTAAACGGAAGAACAGCAAGCGATCCGTTTCAACCGCGTCGTTTTCCATCGGCGGAAGTGCGATAACGAAATCATCAAGATAAAAAAGCCTTCGGATCACCACCGCATACAGCGCCAGATAAATGCTGAGTTTAGCAATTTCATGGTCGCGTGAGATCCGTTCGATCGCCGCCACAGAGGTGCTCAGATCGACTGTTACTTCTGACCGCTGCTTGGGAAACTGATAGAACTGCCGGGGCAATTGGTTTACCGGCATTAGCTTCGATACCCAATAGTCGTCACTCAGTTGGAGATGAATATCACGCGTGCTCATGATGTATGCGTTGGTAGGCTTGCGTTGATCAATAAAGCAAATTGCGCTCGCCGAAGAATCTCTCGGAAGCTATGCCTCTTTGTTTGCACTCCGCCAACAGCCGATTAGAGGCAACGATCGGATTTGATTCATCGGTGTACTTCACGGCCATGACGTAGTTGAGCCACGGCTCCTGCCCCATTGCATATACAAAAACATTTTTTGGATTGAACGTATTTATGAACTCGATGCCCCGCGCGTAGTTACTGCCTGCCAGTCTACGGCTCATATCGATCTCTTTAGACATTTTGCCGGTAATGTATGGGCCATAAAGCCACGACAGTGGTGCGCCATCGCATTCCATACCTAAGAAGAGGATATCGACATTGCCTATCCAGTCGTGCACGTGCCGATATAATTCGGGCAAAACGTTGCAAGAGTCGGCTGCGAAGATCATGCTTACGTTCGGCAGCCGCACGTGGTAGCAAAGCTTCGTACGGATATTAAGATCACAGTGCTCACCCAGGAACGGCAGGCCAGTGATAACCATGCTGTCGTGGCGAATCTCCTGCATTTCATCCAGCTCTATTACATTTGTGAAACCGATGGCGTTAAACATCAGCTTCAGGCTTGGATCCGTAAGATTGCCATCGCCACCGCGCGGGATAATAATCGTTTTCACTTTGTGCCGGATCTGAAGCATGGTCTCCAGCAGGATGTGGTCCTGATGATTGTGCGTGATGACCACATAATCGATCACTTCCGGCAAGTCCTTATAGGTGTACCGCGATATCTCCGCATCGTAACCGTAGCTGATCACGGGATCTGAAAGAATACTCACGTCCTTCATCTCTACCAGGATGCACGCATGTCCGAAATAGCGGACGCGTACACCTTCCTCTGTATATCGCTCATGATTTTCTGCGGGCTCTTCTGTAAACAATGAACGGAACGTCTCTTCTTCGTCTTTGCCAATATTCAGCAATTCTTTTATCGCCCGATAATCGTCTTTTACTCTTTTCATGGCAGCGAGCCGGTCGATGATGGGACTTGAAAAAGGAATGTTCAGTACCAATGCGCCAGGGTCTGGCAATCTTGGTGTGCTGAGTACAAATGGACGATGGTCTTCATGGATCAGCGACAACCGGATACTTTGCGCGCCTTCATCATAAAATTTGCTTCGATAAAGCAGCGACTCAAAGAAGCGGAAGGAAGGCTGGTGTCTGATGTCATAAACAAGTTCGATAAAACCTTTGAGCGACGACGGAATCTCGTCATAAAGGCCATCGAGCGAAGTTCCATCGGCAGTATTTGCCAGGCGATCGGAAAACGTGTGTACATCCCTTGCGAATTGTACCATCTGTCCACACCGGCTCAAGGTGCTTTTCTTCAGTTGCTCGATGTCAGCCTTACGGTTCGATTTGTAATCCATAAAAGGACCACCGATCATCTTCGGATTTTTTACGGCCGCGGCATGGATCTCCGGCGCCAACAGGTATGAATCCATAATCTTCAGATGACGACCATAAATGTTCATCGATGATGTTGCTGGAGAAATAAGGTGCGACCATGCGTACCAGGAATGAAAGAGAGGTTCAAATACAACGTTCTGCTTAACATAGAGCTGCTCAGTAGCCATGTCGGTGATGTATGGAATTAAAAATCAAATTTTATATCGGAAAATATTCTGGACTGATCAAATTCCATTTCCTGGGGAAGCGACAGGTCAAGATCTGCCAATAGCACCTGTGAATTAACTGCCAATAGGGCTATCAGTTTTTTCCATTTCTCAGCGAGAATGCTTGCTGTTTCTGGAGTGATCATCGATCTGTCATACGTAAACGTGATCCGCCACTCCTGCCCTATACGCATGCCATTCAGCCAAAGTACAGCTTTCGCAAACGCTTCGGGCTCCTCCATCGGCAGCATGCTGATCTCTCCCTGCGGCCATGGATTTTCTTCATAATCAAACCAGGAAAAGCCAACGCTGAATGGCGGATCTGCAACTGGAATCTTTTCTCGCTTGAGCTGGCTTATTAACTCGCTGAACGGGTAATTACCATGACGCAGGCAGGCCGTCACGTGTTCGCGGAAATCCTGCATTATCGACGACAACTTTGCTGCATGGTCAAAAGAACTTCGCATCAGCAGCGTATTCGCATAACAACCGATCTGATCCATGTGTTGCTGACCACGGTTCGCCGCGGGCGTGCCGACCGTTACCGATGTCTGTCCTGTTATCTTACTAAGGAACGCCTTCCATGCAACAGCAAAGTAAACGTAGGGACTGACCTTTAATTCGCGAAGCCTCCCTTCGACTGCTTCCATTACCGTGGGATCGAACGAAATCATCACGTGACCCGCTCCAGTTGCATTGGAGGAAAAAATAAATTGAGAAAGGTCAACGTCATGAAGGCCCTCGCGGAATTGTTCCAGCCAGAATTCCTGCGCAGCAACACCCTCGGCAGACTCCAGATATTTGCTTTGCCATTGAACAAAGTCTCGATATTGGAATGCCAGAGGCGCAGGTTTATAATTCTCGCTTTGACAAAGAGATTGGTAATTATTGTAAAGCTCGCTAAGAAAAACCTCGATTGACCAACCATCACTCACCATGTGATGCATATTGAGCAAGAGTATCCGCTCCTCCTCGGCAATCCGGATGATTGTGGCCCGGAGCAACGGTCCTTGAGAAAGATCGAAAGTATGAACGGCTTCCCGGGTGAGCGTGTCGTTGATATCGGCCTGCCGATCGCCCGTATTCCGCCAGTCGATCGTTGTGGCAACGCGGTCAAACCTATTAGCATCAAGGCAGTATTGCACCACGTCACCATTTACAGGCCTAAATACAGCGCGCAAACTTTCATGCCGCTGCCAGATCATCCGGAGCGCCTCGACGAGCCGTTCGTCAGCGACCGGCCCAGACAAACGGTATCCACCTGCAATGTTGTAGGCCGAACGGCCCGTTTGCCGCTGGTCTGCAATCCAGATATTATACTGGTTTCGCGATAGCGGATAATATGCTGTATCTGAGCGCTTGTCGGCAATAGGTTGGCTGCCGCCTGTTGCTTCAATGAAATCACACATTTTCCGCAGCGACGGGTTTTGAAAAATATCACGGATCGTAACTTCCTTATGAAACACCTGATCAATACCTCCGCAAAGGCGCATCGCCCGTAGGCTATGACCGCCTAACGCAAAAAAATCATCGTCGATGCCGACGTCCTCGACCCCCAGAATTGATTTCCATAAGGCAGCCAATGCTTTTTGTGATTTCGTGAGAGGCGCCTTCGAATCAACGGACTGGCCACTTGCCGCTCGTGGCAATTTTGAATGGTCAATCTTCCCATTTACGTTCAAGAGAAATTTTTCAATAAACAAAAACGCTGAAGGCACCATGTACGCGGGCAATTGCTCTTGTATGTTACTTTGGAATGCAGCACGCGCGTGCTCTTCTACGCCAGTGACATACGCAACAAGGAAACGTTCATTGCCAACAACTGAATCCTGGGGAACGACCAGGGCCTGTGTGGCCCCGGCTTGCCGAAGTACAAATTCAATTTCTCCACATTCAATACGATGGCCGCGGATCTTAACCTGATTGTCGGCACGGCCTTTAAAAACAAGAGCGCCATTGTCAAGCCAGTACCCAAAGTCTCCCGTGCGATACAAACGTTCTTCCGGCCGCGTTGGGTGACGGACAAACTGTTCAGTTGTCAAATCCGCTCGGTGCAGGTAACCAAGTGCAAGACCTTCTCCTCCAATGCAGATTTCGCCCACCACTCCTTCTGGTTGCACGTTCATCTCCTGGTCCATTACATAAACGGAAGTATTCGAGATGGGTCTGCCGATAGGAATAATGCCTGCTTCCACATCGGCCTGGGCGATGGGATAATACGTTGAGAACGTTGTGGATTCAGTTGGTCCATAGACATGGACCAGACCACCAGGCACGCGCACATGGCGTAACGCCTTCTGGATATGATCCATGGAATATGCCTCACCACCGAAGTAGATTCTCCGGAAGTGTTCCAGCATGTCGGGGCACTCATCAACAACACTGTTGAAGAGCGCGGTAGTAATGAAGGTGATATTAACTGAGTGCCGTTCAATAAAATACTTCAGTTGCTTCAAGGAAGCCAAGTCCTGTGATGATGGGATACACACCGTAGCGCCATTCAGCAATGCCCCATAAATATCAAACGTGGACCCATCGAACGCGGGATTCGATAACTGCAGCAACCGGTCTTCCGCATGGATACTCATGTAATTTGTATTGCGTACAAGCCGCACGATGCCACGGTGAGGAATTACCACGCCCTTGGGTTTACCGGTAGAACCGGATGTGTACATCACATAGGCAATATCGTCGGCCTCCATATCCACAGGGTAAGGCTTTCGCCCACGAACTGCTGCGATATTGTCACAGGATACAAACACAAAAGTTGTCGTAGCCGCTGGTTGCCCCGGATTCTGAATCACAAGCTTGGGCCGAACAACATTCAGGATAAAGTGAAGTCGTGGCTGCGGGAGATCGGGCGGAAGCGGAACGTAAGAAGCTCCTGCCTTTAGCACAGCGAGCATGTAGATGATCATCCTTTCATCGCGTGGAAGCTGAAGCGCAACGAAATCACCCTTGCGAACATGGTGGTCAACCTGCAGGCTGTAAGCCATTTCATCTGACCTGCGATTAAGTTCCGCATACGTCAGCGACCCATGGTTGCACGATACTGCTTCTCGCTGCGGTACAGTGGCAGCATAGCCCTCAAAGATTTTATGGACCACTCGTGCTTCAGTGAGTGCACGCAAGGTATCGTCATCATCATTGTCGTTGGCTGTGGTGCCAACGGCAAATCGCTCGACTTCGCGCGGTGACAACAATGGAATCTGCCTCAAGTTTACGCCAGGATGTTCGATTGCGTAGCTGATCAACCTTTCGAGGTGCCGGTAAAATCGTGTGATGGTGCGCTCGGTGAAAAGATCGCTGGAATATTCGATCTGAAGGAGGAGATCCTTCATCTCCATAAAATGAAAGGTCAGGTCAAATTTGCTGGTATGTTGCTGAACAAGGACCTTGTTGACGCTAAGCTGCTCAAAGGCAGAAAGACTCTCGCGCCAGATGTCATAGCTCATGGCAACGCCAAACAGAGGCGTCCTTGCCCCATCGCCAGCCAGCGCAAGATCTTCGATAATGCAATCGAATGGATACTCACGATGTGGGTATGAGTCGACATTAAATTGACGCACCTTTTGGATCAGCGATCCAAAACTTTCCGTCTCGTCGACTTCAATCCTGCTTGGGATCGTATTGACGAAAAGTCCGATTTGATCATGTACGTCGGGGTGATCACGACCCGCCACGATAGTACCCACGATCATGTCTGATTGTTCCGACTCACGGAATAACAGGGCAAAAACAGATGATAATAGCGTTGCGTAGAAGCTTGTACCGGACGCGTTCGCCAAAGACTGAAGTCCTTGCCGGATGTGTTCGGGTATAACGAAGTGCATCTGGCCACCATCAAATGTTCTTTGTTTTTGGGGGGCGAAATCCGTCGGCAACATCAGGGCTGGCGGCGGAGGCAGCAGGCGGGACTTCCAAAAGCGACTCATCTCGGTCGCTAACCCGCTTTGGAGGAACGTTTGTTGCCATACGGTATAGTCTTTATACTGTAACGTTGCCGTGTGCCGGGGAATCTTTCCATCCTCAGACACGGCGATGGAAACCAGGTCCTTCAGCAAAAGCTCTACAGACCATCCGTCTGCGATGATATGATCCATGGCAAGCAGAATCCTGTACTCATTGGCTTCTTTGTGCAGTACGTGAAGCCTCACAAGGGGGCCTTTAGTCAGATCGAAAATACGGGTCGACTGGTTTTTCGTGTGACCTTCCAGCAAGTCGATCCGATCTGGCCGGTCTCTCAGGTCGAGGTAGGTATACTCGAAGGCCTGTGCGACAGAAGTTAGGACCACCTGCCGCGGCTCCCCACCTGCTACCTTGAAAATCGTCCGGAGATTTTCGAAACGGTCAACGAGAGACGCAAGTGCAGATTTCATTCGTTCGACCTTCATCACGCCTATAATGTCGTATACATTCAGAAGAACATATGCTGGTGTGTCAGGGAATCGCTGATAAATAGCCCAGAGACGTTTTTGAGCATGCGATAAGGGATAGCTGTTTTGTTCGGGCGCTGGTCCTATCGCCGACTGCGACTCAGGCAGATTGCCTTGAATGCATACAGCCATGGAACGCAGGTCCGGATACTGATAAACATCCTTCAACGTGAGCCGAACTCCGAATTCTTTCTGAATGCGGCTGATCAGTCGGATTACCTTCAAACTATGCCCTCCCTCTGAAAGAAAGTTTGCTGTGCCTGTTTGGATGTTTTTGCCCAATACTTCCTCCCAAACAGCCGCCAGCTGCTTTTCCGCGGCACTAGTTAGCGCGGCAGCTCGTAAGTCGGTTCTGATGGTGGCAACTTTTGGCAGGCGTTGGCGATCGATTTTTCCATTCGCATTGCGCGGAAGTTTTTCAATGTTCGTAATCACCTCCGGCACCATGTATGAGGGCAATCGCTTGAGCAACGCAACGCGCAAGTGGTCAGCCGGCTCATCAAACCCTACAATAAACGCGGCCAGAAACAAATCGCCGGCGTGGTCTGTTACCGGCACCACCGCACAATCTTTTGCGCCGAGCTGACCGATCGCGCCTTCAATTTCTTCACATTCCACACGGTACCCGCGAATCTTAACCTGGTGATCATTTCTTCCGATAAAGTCCAGTTCCCCGTCTTCGCGCCAACGACCGAGATCACCACTTCGGTAGAGACGTTCACCTGTACGGAAAGGATTTTCGATGAAACGCTCTTCGGTAAGCGACTGACGGTTCAGATAGCCGTCGGCCAATCCAATTCCTCCGATGCAGATCTCACCCTTTTCACCCGTCGGCACCAGGCGCAGCCATTCGTCGAGCAGATAAATCGTTTTGTTATCCATCGGTTTTCCAATCGGGATACGAGACGAAAACAGCTGTTCCACTTTTCCGTAAGTGGCGCAGATCGTACTTTCCGTCGGACCATATGAGTTATAAACTTCGAGTCCTTTTCGTAAAAGATTCGTGATATGCTTCGACTCGAGTCGCTCTCCGCCGGCGATAAGCACACGCAGATGCTCTAGCGCGGGGCGTATATCATTAATTTCGCCGATCACCGACGGTGTTGTGCTTAATATCGACGCTTTTTCCTTGAGCATTAAATCAAGCAAGGCCAGCACATCCTTGCCTCCATCCGGGGCGATCACAACGGTGGCACCACAGGCAAGGGAAGGAAGGATCTCTTCCAGTGACGTGTCAAAATTGATCGATGCCTGCTGCATGACAACATCGCTGTGGTGAACTTTCAAAAGTGAGCAAAACGTTTGTACGTAATCGCTGAGACCGTTATGACGGCACACGACACCTTTAGGCGTTCCTGTACTTCCTGAGGTATAAAGAATATACGCTGGACGTTCGTATGAATCGACTGCCGAATGATGATGAGGCTCTCCGGTAAACCCCATAAGATCTCGGAAACTGCAAACGTCTCTGGAGGTCAGCCAATGAAGATTTTCAGGTTGGTCACAGTAGACGAGCTGCACGTCGCTATCGGTGAGTTGGAATTCCAATCTCAGTTCTGGAAGGTTGGGATCTATCGGAACATATACGCCGCCAATTTTCCAAAGAGCGAGCATCATAATAACAGTTCTATCAGTCACTGGACCGAATACCGCAACGCGCGCACCCATGGCTATGCGATATTTACCGGAAAGTGCAGCCCCAACCTGTTGAACACTTTCCGCCAAACCCCGATACGGCATGCGGATATCTTTATACACAATCGCGGTGTGGTCCGCAAATCGCAAACAAGATTCGGCGATCAGCTTGCTAACGGGAATCTCTTTGTGAGCAACGCGTTTGCCGCTGCCTATAAGAATCTGACGGGCTTCATCTTCCTTACTAAGTACGCTTAGTCGGGACAGTGAGGCCTCGGGGGTGCCAAGCCATCGCTGTGCGATCGTGTAAAAGTGGCGGACAAACGAAGTGATCTCCGCCTCAGTAAAAAGCCCGGTGTCATATTGCAACGCCAGTTCAACGGAAGCTCCAAGGTCGTTAAACTCGAAGGTCATGTCGTTGATAGCACGGCCTGTTTCGAGGCGCCTCAACCTGTAGAGCGATGCTTGCGCGTTTTCAAAGATCCCTTCGAGGTTCTGATAGATTATCAATATATTGAATAACGCCGTCGTGCTGGCAGTCCCCAGATCTCTCAGGTCGCCGGCAACATCCTCGATGGCATAAAATTCATAAGCGAGAGCGTGCATCAGCTGTTGATGCGTGGACTTCGAAAATTGTATCAGGTCCATGGAAGGCTCGAACCTGCTTTGCAGTAGCACCGTGTTGATCAGCGGACCGTGAATAAGGTGCGTATCTGCATGCGCACGATTAGCAACTTCTACGCCTGTTACGATCCGTTCCTGGTGCGTATGAAATTGGAGTGCGCAATGCACAATGGCAGTCACTACAGACGAACGGCTGACGTTGTGCGCTTTGACGAAATTGTCTAGTGTCATTACCAGTTCGCGCGAGAATTCCATGTTTATGGAACGTGATTGAAAGGATTGCTTCTTTTCCCATCGCTGAAACGGTAATTGAATGGCGGGAACACCTTCACGGAATTGTCTCGTCCAGAATTCACGCCCCGTTTGATACCACCCTCCGTTCTTAACCTGATCATACCAGTCGCAATAGTCGGTTATCGCGAGGTGCGCCTCGGTATCGTACGTTACGTTTGTGTCATAGATTTCAAAAAATTCCTGCATCAGCTGATGGATAGACCATCCGTCGGTAATGATGTGGTGCAGCGTAAACTGAACCTTTATCCTGCGATCGTTTAGTGTCCACACGACGACGCGAACGAGCGGATCCTTTGCGAGCGAAAATCTTGTATTGGCTTCGTCGTCACAGCGTCGGGCGAACTCGATATCACTACAGTTGCGTACGCTGAAATATGACGCCGGTAACTGAGGTCTTAAGAACATCCGCAGTCCCTGATTTTCGAGCATGAATCCGGCGCGTAAGGCCGGGTGCCGAACAGTTAGTTTATCAAATGTGACCTGTATCTTTTTAACATCCAGATCCAATGCTGACTCAATTAGAAAGGAAATGTTAAACGCTCCCGCTCGTTGTTCGTCTTGCTCGATGGCCCATAGTTTTTGCTGGAGTGGAAGCGCGGGAAAGGACGGTTTTGATGGCGCTTTTGAAATGCCAGGTCTCGACAACCGTTTTTGATGCTCCTGCAACATGTAGTGCAGCAGCGCCGCTGGCGTTCGAAGCTCAAGAATATCCGCTATGGTCAGTGCGCCATCAGCAAGTGTATTGAGTTCGGCAACGATCCGGATCTGCTGCAGGCTGCTCAAGCCGGCTTCAAGGAACGGAACCTCGGGAGAAGTACCAGGCAGCCATTTTTCCAGCAGCTGCAGATACCGATCGTGAAGTGAGGTTGTCGCTGTAGCATCGGCGGTGACAGACGTAAATTCACCAGCGGCAAAGCGCTCTCTAAGTTGGAAATACTGAACTTTTCCGCTCGTGGTCTTGGGTAACCTCTTCACGGGAATAACATGGTCTGCCACCAGTTCTGCCTCCCTGGCCAGCCGGTCGCGGATCTGCGACTGCAGCTCCGGAAATGTTCGCTGGTTTGAAATAACGAAAACAATCAACTCTTCCCGCTGCAATTTTTCGTTCCTGCACCACGTGACGGCTACATGACCAAGTTCCACGCCCGGAATGCCAAACAGGATATTTTCAAGGTCGTGTGGAAAATAGTTGGTACCATTCAGTATGATGGTGTTTTTGATCCGGCCTGTAATGACGAGACGATCCCCCGCCATAAAACCTAGATCGCCCGTGGCGAGCCAGTCTGTCGAACACCGGTCAGCGTTTGCCTGCCCATAGTATCCCGCCGTTACGTTCCTGCCACGCACCTCGATCATGCCCTGATGCCATGCTTCTAATTCCTTTCCCTTATCCGTGATCCTGACTTCACAGTCGTCTACGGGATAACCGACTTCTACGAATGATGGATGAATTTGCTGATGGTTGTCGTTAAATCTGACGCGCTGACCCGATACCAGAGAGCTTCGTTCAATCGTATAGGTTTTAAAGGAATCGCCGGGATCTGGCAACGACACCGCTACTGACGCCTCTGCCAGACCATACCCGGGGAAAATAGTATTCGGACGGAAGTGAAAAGGCTCTAATGCACTTGTAAAATCGTTGCAAATTTTGGCGGAAATTTGTTCCGCTCCATTGAAGAGTATGCGTACGGAAGAAAGATCCCAATCAGGCAGGCGCTGCCGCTGGAACGATGAAAGAAAAAACTGCAAGCCAAAATTTGGAGAGTACAGTTGCGTAATGCGTTTGTCTGAAGCCTTCTGGATCCAGAGTAACGGCCGGCGTATAAAAAGAGCCGTTGGCATAACATACTGGCTGATGGCTGCGAAAACACCGGTGAGATGGAAACAGATCATTCCCATATCGTGAGTCAGTGGCATCCAGCTTAAGATTGAATCCTGGCTGGTTGCCCGTGAACGCTTGATGATCGCGATGACATTAGCACACAGATTATCATGGGTCAGCACGACACCTTTTGGGTCCCCGGTAGAGCCTGAAGAATATTGAATGTAAGCGATGTCTTGCGGCGAGCATTCAGCGGCAGCCTCACGAAAAGATCGCAACGAGATTTCGGCCACGGAGAGAAACCGCTCTCTCAACTGTTGGCGTACCTCACCTGGATAGTTATCGGCCTGCTGAAGCTTATCGAGCGTTTCGTGTTCTGCAACGTACCAGGGACTCTTTAGCTGTTGCCAGACCTTCAATAGCTTCAGTCGCTGATCTGCACTTATTTTAGGTGACAACGGCACCGGAATCATACGTCCCAATATACAGGCCCAGAACACGGTCAGAAATTTCCTGTTGTCGTCAAGTTGGAGTACAACCTCGTCACTTTCCACCACCCCTCGTGTACGGAGATTATGCAGGCAGTATTCGGCATCGGCCAGGAAGTCGCCATAGGAGCAGAAATCTTCATCATGCTCTCCCTGAATGAACGTTATCCCAGCTGAAGTGCAGCTCGCACTCCGTAACGCTTTCACCAGACAGTCGGGTGTAAATGAACTCACCTTCGTTGCGTGAGACTGTTGCTACTGTATATCCTTGAGCTTTTGTGCGATACTCCTGATTTTTTTTGAAGGTACGATGTAGTTGTCTCCTTTCCAGAAGTCATGGTCATAACTGCCGATCTTATTCTTGAAGGGTCCCTTGAAATCGAGTTCCTCGCTTTTGGTAAAGGGCTTCACGTTTTCGGTGGTCATCTCAGAAACCAGCATCTCCGTTCCAAGGGTGATCTTGACATCGATATTATCAGCCGGATTCTTCTCCCTCTTTGTAAAATGAAAGTCGTAATTAGCTGTGGCATCATTGAGATACCATAACGAATCAATCCGGCGATAGTTCACGAGAACATGTTGGTCTGTGAGGTCAAGTGTGATCTTCGCCATCGCTGCCATTGTTTTTTGGACACCCTTCAATAGCTTATGATATTTGATCCCTTTCGGGCTGATCCGATAGTCGATGCTGACGACGGCCATCGATTCTTTGTCGATGATTATTTTTCCTTTATACAATGGCTCCTCCACACCGTCTTTCTGATCGAACTCTATCTCATAGACGGGACGGTCATCAAACAACTTCACGTCGATGAGTTCGAACACCGAGCTTTTAATCCATTCCGCATAAGTAAAGTCGCCAAAGTCGTGCGCAATGTCGGTTTCCACTAGGGAATGCGGCTCGCCTCCGAGAAATATGTATTTCAGACTTTTGGAAGACGTTGAGTCGATACTCTTGCGGCCTTTGAGTAGCTTCATCTGTACCGCTGACTTTTTCCGGTTATAGGGCGACATGTATACACCAAGAAGGCCTTCCGACAATTCCATCGAATGATCGTCTTCCAGCAAATGCTCACGGTAAAATACCTGCAAGCCGAGCGGTTTCTGGCTGTAGTTGTCTTTGATCTTATCAAAAGCACCTTTAATGATTTCGACAGGGTCTGGCCATAATACAACCACTTCCTTCAAAACGTATTCTACCGGATCCAGCTTCACGATACTGTTGACCGCACGCAAGGCAGATACGGTCACGGTAACTGAAGCATAGCCTAAACAAGAGATATTAACCGATGGATTCGCCTGATCGCCGGGAATGAACAACACATACTCGCCATCGTCGTTGGTGATCGTACCGGTATTGAGCGCCGTAACGAGGATCGATGCGTGTGCAACCGGATCTCCGGAACGGCTGTCTACTACTTTGCCGGAAACATAAACATCTTGCGAAAGAAGGGCGCCACTCCACAATAAAAAACCGGCGACAAGGAGCAAATTTCTCATATCCATATATAAATTAGAAATAAATGATAACATCAGGAGACTAACCCTTAGGATCTAGTTTTCACGAAGGGTCTTCACAGGATTTACCCGCACACCCAACACCGTGTAGTATGCTACAACTATGGCAATGATCACACCAATGCAACCGAGGGCGATAAAAAACTCAGTGAATCGAAACGCCACACGATAGGAGAACTGATCCAGCCACTCGCTGAGTAGATATCCGGACACGACGCAGGCGAGCACGAAACCGATGGCCAGCAAGATGATGAATTGGCGGGCAAAACGCTTGAGAATATCCAAAAACGATGCGCCCAGAACACGCCTCATGGCCGTTTCAAGGCTGGCTTGTTTTATTACGAAGGAACAGTATGACATCAGTCCCATGCAACTGATGACGACAATCAGCAACGTTAAGACTAACAGTAATTTTCCCAGGTTCCTTTCATCCTGGTATTGCCGCAAAAGATGCTCCTCCAGGAAAAAGTAGTGTAGCGGGTATTCCAGAAAAGATTTTATCCAGGATTGTTGCAGGGCGCCTATGACGTCCCGGCTCTTTCCATCTTCGATCCGGATAAGCAGATAAGCTGGATTTTTCGTATCGTGAATGATTACCAATGGCTCGATCGGACTGTGCAACGAGTTGAAATGGAAATCAGCAACCATGCCCGCGATCTGCAGCTCGTTATGGCCCGGGATCTTCAAAACGTTTCCGGTGGCTTCCTGCCATTTCGCACGTTTTGCAAACATCTGCGAGACCATGGCATCAGACGCAGAGGCATCGCCATCCTTGAAAGCAGTTCCTTCACTCACAGGAATCTCGAGCAACCTGAAATAGTTTTCATCAACAGAAATATTATTGGTTGCCTTGCGAATGGAAACTCCATTCTCCAAGTATTCGAAAACATCGATGCTCGCAAACTGGCCTGGCAATGAATTCCCGCCGCAACGAGAAAGCATTTTGACACCGCGATTATTCCCCAGCTCGAATTGTAACTGCTCCACACCGCTCTCCGAATTTCCGGTTGTGGGAAGCTCTACCACCAGCACGTTATCAGGATTAAATCCCAGCGGGCTATCTTTCAGGTAATCGACCTGACGATAAACCACGAGTCCTGCTGTGATCATGGCAATGGAAATAAAAAACTGGAACCCCAGGATCGCCTTCGACACGAGGCGCGGCTTGATGCCCTGCCCACTCCTCACCGAAAGCAACGCATCCGAAAGCTGCATAGCCCGGGAGTAATATACCATGTATATTCCCCCGCTGACGGTGAGGACAACCAGTACGAGAACAATGAAACCCGCAATCCGCCAGTCCAGCGCATCGCTAACCCCAAAACTGCGGTTCACTACGCTTGAGAATGTGGGCATGAGAAAATAGACTGCCAGTATCGCCAAGAAACCAGCGATGACACTGACCAGGAACGACTCAAGTACAAACCGCCAAAACAAACCGGGCTGGCTGGCGCCAAATACAATCTGAATGCTCACTTGCCGGGTACGCGAAAAAGACTTTACCACAGTGAGATTGATGTAGTTAATACAGGCAATCGTAAGGATCAGAATTCCCGTCCCCAGGAAAATGTAGACATAAATCTTGTTGCCCTTTTGCGTGTCGTAAACGGTGTTTGTGCTAAAGTGAATATCACGGAGCGGTTCAAGGCTATACCGGATATCAATTCCCTCGTTGGCAAACACAGGTTTGACAGACTCTTCAGTATATTGATCCAGCTTCGGCTGGAAGGCGGCGACTGCTTCGGGCTGGTCAAACAACAAATAGGTATACGCCCACTTGATGGTTTCCAGAGGTACTGTTTCGGAAGACACCAACGCATCGAATTTCATGTTTGAGTTCTGCGGAAGGTTCTCCATGATTCCAGTAACCTTCAGCGATCTTCCATCGAACATCATCAGCTCATTGAGCGCGGATGCGGTGCCAAAAAACTTCGATGCAATCTCGGCGGAGATGACGACTGTGTTGGGCTCGACGAGGCAAGCGGCAGGATCTCCTTCAAGCAGTGGATAACTGAATACATTAAAAACAGCGGCGTCGGCCAGAAAACAATTAGCGATTGAAATCACTTTTTCGGGTTTGCCTCCTTTCAAAATCAGGTTTTCGCTGACCCGCTTAAAACGAACGACCTCCTGGACTTCGGGAAACTCGTCGGGAAGTGTGTACGCGAGGAAGCCGTTTGCTAACGCGGTGTTCGTTTCATTGTCCGTAGTTTTCACCTTGGAGACAATCCTGGCGATGCGATCATGCTTGACATGTTGATTGTCAAAGCTAAACTCGAAAAAAAAGAATACCATTGAAAAAATGAAGCACGAGATACCCACGGCCAGTCCCGCCACGCTGACCGCATAGTGCCACTTGTCTTTTCCCAGACTTCTGTAGAACAACCTTAGATAGTGAACAAGCATCGCATTATAAATTTGTAATGAATTATTGGTTGGTGCCCGTGTGCGTACTTTTCGTGGCCGTAGCTGCGTCTAACGGTTTACACATTTTCAATGTGCATGCGAGGGCACCCTGAACGATGTCTTTCATGAAGCCGAAATGGATCGTGCCCAATTGGTCCCGCTCCGAGTGGTAATTGGGATTCCTTGAATCAGCGCCATCGCCTACAAAAATCGCTGCGATGTCATGATCCCAGAACGCGGCATGATCGCCATAACGCAGTTCTCCCAACAGTTCACTGTTTCCTGGTGTAAGCAAAGCGATCACTTTGCGATGGCTGACGTATTTCTCCATGCTTTCGACAAAGCTGTCTTTCAAATCTTTGGATCGGTGATTTGCCACGCACACTACAAAATCTCCAACATTACCATGCGTTTCCACTTTTCGCTTCACCGCGGGCAACGCGATGCCTATTGACTCTGGCACCCTTTGTGAATTTCGCGCCGTTGCCATATATCCGATCATGTCAAGGTTTATCACACCGATGATGTTCTCGTCTTCCTCGGAATGGCGCGTAACGTAAGTGCGGCTACCGGCGAAGTGCGATTCCTTCAGGTCAAAAAAAACGAGATCTACGGAGTGTTCCAATGGGATATCGGCGAGGAGCCTGGCAATCTCCAAAAGTCCGGCCACGCCGCTGGCATCGTCGTCAGCGCCGGGACTGTCCTCTGTAGTATCATAATGCGCGGAAACAATCAGTTTATTTTTTGGCGCTACGTGCCCATCTTTGCGTGCGATGATATTTTCGCCAACATAGATACTGTCTTTCACTTGCTGAAGCTGCACATCATATCCATAGCGCTTCAATGAATCCCTGATCAAGGCATTTACTCTTTGGCGATGCGCAGGATTGGTAGCCGGATGGCGTGCACCGGCGCAGATCTGCTCCATACTTCTGACGAGATAAACCGTATCCACGCCAGCCACAACAGCGGGGATCATGGACTTAGCACCTTCCTGGTTATGGGATTCGACCTTCCCCACACATTGAGAAAGACATACTAAGGCCATTGCCCCCAGGCAACATATTTGTGTGAGATAATAAAATCGTTTCATTTTAATGTCGGCCGACTCATGCGGCAACGCTGTTAACGATGGTGCAACGAGCAGATTGCTTTTTTTACACTGGAAACATTTTTATCGAGCCACTTTCTCTAATTAGGAAAGCAGCGCATCTTTCAAGGTTGGAGCAGATCTTCTCCCACGGAGCTGGCCTTGTCGTGGTTGACAATGTTGCCAAGCCATTGGTAATAAGGTTGGTCATTTTCAATACAACCATAAAAATCATTGGACCAAAGTAATGTATGCGGTGTGGTTAGTCTGCTGCTGTCCAGTTTGTAATCTGTGACGTAATAGAAATAATCCGGGATCGACTGCTTCAGCTGCCGAACGGACCGAGTCATATCGTGCGACCATCCTCTCTTGATCTCGTCCGTCAACTGGCTACGGGCCAGGGCGCTCGCGTAGTACGTCATCAGGTTATCGTACAAGGTATTGGACTGCATGTAGATGACGTGTCCTGATTTTAAATATTGACGGGTATTCATGTAAGCGGTCGACATTACATCTTCGGTGCTGGGAATACCAAACTGCGTTATCGGGTCTGCCTTCCAGACGGAGTCGATCACGCTATTCATTCTTTTCGACTTGATGAAAGCACCATCTGACAGTTGGTATAACTTGGCATGCGGGTAATGAGCAGCGATTTCGTTGAGCCAATAGATCGATGCAAATCCTCCTGCACTCTCCCCCGCTACGAGCACTTTTCCAGGTGAAGGATGGTGCTTATATGCCCATGACAGTGCTGCTAATACGTTGCTTCGTCCGTTATGGTGGATCTTCACTACACTTTTTTCACTACTGTATTCATTTCTCGAATTGCCAAAATGCAGGTCGCCAGTGCAATAAGGAACCATGACCACGTTCCAGTGTTTAAATGGGTTGCGCGGATGTTCGAATTGAAAAATTCCTGTCGCGTGCTTTGCGATGTCAAAGACACGCGGATAGAAAAAACCAGAAGCTGAAGACAAGCTGTTTTTTGGGAGCGCACAGGTTTCTGAGTCCCAGCATGCGCCTCCACCCGAAAAAAAAATCAGCAAGTTGCTTGTTGTTGCGTTACGGTTGAAAATGCGATATGATGTGCTATCGCTGCACCGGCAAGACGACGATAACTGTGCTGTTGTCCATACACTTGCTTCGGCTTCATCAACGGCTCGCTTTTCTACTGGTTTTCCGCATTGCGTAAAAAGAAAAAAAAGGACTATAACTGAACAACGCTGGCTCATAAATAACGTGTGTTTAAAAGCCTGTTAGACTGCTCACAGGCGGTACCAATCGCTCCGCCAGGGGCTGCGCCACTTCAGCATTATAGGGAGAAATATCAACCAACAAATTTTTATCGATGCTTTCTATCCGGATCACAATGCGGTCTTTGCCGCGTTTATTGGCGATTTTCCCACGAAGACCAAGCATTGGTCCGGAGGATACGATAACTTCTGCGCCTAGTTCCAAACGACTATCCGAAACTTCGACAGAGCCCTGCTGAAGCATTTTCATTACTTCAATTTCCCGTTTATGAACGATTGCGGGACGTGCGCCAATGCCCAAAAATTTGAACAGCGGCAGGTCTACACGCTTTTTGCGATCGCTACATTGACGAACAACTTTAGTAACCGGAAGATAACTGGTAACTTTCGCTGCTGCAGTAACTTGTTCACTACCTTCTCGTGGCAGGATAACGTGTAGATAACATGCAACAAACTCCATTTTGACGCTAAAATACTATGAAAGGTTTATTGCAGTAGGTATCCATCAATGCAAGGCTTCGCCAACCTAAGTTCCATGTGCCGCTTAGGTTTAAGGCTCTGTAAAGTATAAAAATACAAATACCTATATCTAGTGACACAAAAACTAATTTTTAGTAAGCTGTGTGCTTGCTCGTTTCATTACGCATTAAAAAAATTTTACTGCAATTCAAAAACAATATTGAAACGTAAATGTTGATTTCACCAACTGTTCAAAAAATCATTTTATGCTGGCGCAACGCATACTTTTAAAAATTCGGTGTGTTTTAAAGACAAAAAAGGCACAATGATGGGAAGCGTGGTTGTTAGCTCGAAACTATACGCTTAGAAAAAAACGTCAACGCTGATCGTATAATCCTGAAAAGGGCATCTGGTAGCCCAAGCGTATTCCCAAAGAGCTCTTGCCGGAAATTTTCGTCTGGATGGTATTACCAATTTCGAGCGATGCGTTCTTATAATCACGATATACAGGACTGCGTGTAACCAAAACGGAGTTGTAGGTGCAATAAAAATAGGATGTCAGATTATTTTCTTTTGGCAGCGCATAGTACCTCAGTTCAATGGGGAAACTCGCAGCATTGCCCTGCGAATAAAAGGAAGTAAATGAGACCCCATAGGCAAACGAAAACTTTTTTGAAAGGTCGACCACATGGTTAAGACCGGCAAAGCTGATCCCATCTCTTAAGCCGCCGAGAGAGCGATACGCTTCAAAATGCGTGTTTCCGAAATTCTCGCTGTTGTTAAAAAGAATGATCTGGCCGAATACGCTCGTACTTGCTAGAAAAAAAAGCAACAAAAAGGCTTGTTTCATAGGCCTAACATTCCGTATCTATAAATATACATAAAAATATATAAATATATTACTGTCATCCGAGTAAAATGAAAAGGCGGAGGTATTTCTGCTGACCGCCTTTTTTATGATGTTTAAGTTACCAAGCCAAAACATCATGGACAAAAATATCAAATTATCAGGTCAGCCCATTCTGGGTCAACTGTTTTCTTTCATACCTGACCATTTGATCGAACAGTTCGTTGCCATGCATAAATCCGATCATTATTATAAGACCATGACCACACGCAAGCAGTTGGCCTTTATTTTATATGGTGTAATAACGCGCTACAAACTCCTTTACATCGGCATTGATAAACTTCCCCCACCCTGTACGCTTAGTGATACTAATATCAATCGTAACAGTGAGGTATTCTGAGAACTTCATGGGCTGCTTTACAAGCAGTACAAGAGGTATTTGTCGGACAGCTGTTTTTCACTGCCCATTAATGGAGAGTTGGACGCTGCCGAGGTAAAACTTTTTGATGCCACCATTATCACGCTATTCGTGGATGTGTTCAAAGGGGTGGGCCGCAACCCATTAAATGGCAAGCGCAAAGCCCCTGTCGGGTTTTGTGCCGGATTTAATCACCATAACGGAAGGGAGTTGCAACGATAAGAATTTCCTCGGAAAGCTCGCCCCCGCCCCGGGCACGATTTACGTCTTTGACAAAGGCTATATTAACTTTTCGGTTTTTGATCAATGTACACAATAGGGGATCTATTTTGTTACACGCCTCAATGATAACGCGGTGTATGATGTGGTAGAGTCCAAGATTTATAATATAGAAGAATTTGCAGGGGGTGGCGTGATCAGGGATGAAATTATCCATCTCAAACTCCCAGATCGTAACCAATGCTTTAAAGCGCGGCTGATCGCCTACAAAGACCCACTGACAGGTCATGTGCTGAAGTTTTTATCCAATATGTTCCTCTATCAAGCCATCACCATCACCTTACTTTACAAAAACCGTTGGAGCATGGAGGTATTGTTCAAACGCCTCAAGCAAAATTTTAAGCTCAGTTATTTTTACTCGGACAGCTCAGAAGGAATTAAAACTCAATTGTGGATTGCCCTGATAGCGCACCTACTTTTTACTGTTATCCATGAGCAAGTGAAAGAATGTGAACAGTTTATGACTATGGTCAGCATGGCTTCAAACAATTTAGGTTCCTACATCTGTTTTGTATCCATGCTATCTATGCGAAATAAATTATCGGCCTCCCAGCGTGAGGTTAATAAAATCCAGCTTGATATGTTTGCGGCTATTAAAGGGGGTGTTTTTTAAAGCCTAGAAAAATCTCCTTAATTTTAACCTATTAACCCTTTATGACACTTACTGAAAATTGGTCGGATGACAGTATAAAAATATTGTTAGTTTAACATTTTTCCCGGGTTGATGCTATTGTTCCACCCTTTACGCAGGAATGCTGGTATTGTCCACGTTCAGGTAGGCGGCTTTTTATGCGGGTCGTGCCTCCCTATTGGTATTTAGCGATGAATAAAAGTACGCACTAAAAACATGAACTCGATTTCTTTTTAAAATTCATTGACGTGACCATCCTGAATTTTGTTTACTATCGACAACCGCTTCCGACAGAAGTATTTAATAAGAAATTAAGTGATCTTCCTTCTCCCATCGTTGATAAAATTTCCGCTTTCCGGAAATGGCAAGACGCACACGCCTCACTTTTTGGTCTACTACTTTTGCGGAAGGGCCTAGCGCAATTCAACATAAAGCTTGACCCCGCGACCATCACAAAAACTTCCTTCGGCAGACCCATGATTGGCCATGATATTGATTTTAATATTTCACACGCGGGTGAATGCGTCGTGTGTGTAATCAGCGACGATACCGTTGTGGGCGTCGATGTGGAGGAAGTAAACAACATCGATCTGACCGCTTTTAAAAGTTATTTCGTGCGTGAATGGCCCCAGATTCAATCGTCGGTCGATCGATTCAAAACGTTTTATCAGCTGTGGACTCAGAAGGAAGCTGTGATCAAAGCAGATGGAAGAGGACTCAGTGCGCCCGTTGAGACATTAACCATGATTGATACCCAGTGCATTTTAGGTGAACATACTTATTACCTTCAGGAACTCGATCTAAAGAACGAACGGTATATAGCGCACCTGGCCACCAGAAAAATGTTCATCGATTTGTGCTATGCACAATTCTATCCGCACGAGCTTTAGGCGATCCGTGTCCTCGCTAACAGTTTTAACGTCATCAAGTCGAACAAACCAGATTACTTGAAGTACCTTCCAGTCATCAATCATTTGCTCGCTTGCTCTTCCATGAATGGTTACTTTGGAGAACAGTATATTAAGTTTGGATTCAAGTCTGCAGAACACATTTCAGAAAAGGGCAATGCACTCGACCTGGGTCCATGTATTGTCGAACGATTCATCAGCTATCTTTTTTCCTTTGGATCGCTCTTTTATCCAAACCTCGATCGTTCCAAATTTAGCTATCTTACTGAGGTTCTTCAAAAGTCTCAAATTGGCTCGAAGACGATGGCAGCGAGCTTTTGTTGAATATCCTCTGTAAGCGCGAGACCCTGTTCGTGGTAATACACGATGCTGTTTACATCAAGCTTGGTTCCTACAAACTCTGTCCCGTAGGCTTTAAACCCAAGCACGTTTAATTTGAGTACCAGACTATCCTAATATGCGCGCAAGGATTTATCGGTAATCTGAAAGTAGATTACATGTTGATCGATCAATCTGATTATTCCGTGCGAATACGGTCATGTTGTTTCTACTTTTAAAATCAGTCATTGTCTCCGTAGGATTCTAATCCGTGAAGTAAACCTTATTGATAGTTCCCAATTTACAATCTGCTTTAGCTACTCATTTCTAAAGCTTTAGGAGCAACTGCCTCTGCAAGGCTAGAGGAAATGACAAATGAGAAAGCTTTCATCAGCCCCTCTATTCTAATCAGCAACCGTTCCTTGTTACATTTTTTTATTACCACTCCCTCTAACCCTTTAAATTGCCCTCGTACTATTCTTATCTTCATTCCTTCTTGAAAATATTCCTCAGTTGAGATATCATCAAAATCTCCACTTAATACCTTTTTAATTGTTAGGATTTCATGATCCTTAATTACAACTGGCATGCCGTTAATAGAAACAAATTTTAATAATTCCTTTATTGAAAACAGTAACCTTCGTCTAACATCATCAGTTCTCACAAATACATAACTTGTGAAAAGTGGGACTTCCATTTTTTTCTTTCTATCACTCCATTGTCTGACAATTTTATGCATTGGCAAATATGACTCTATTCCCATATCAGTAATACTTGCAGCCACTTTTCTTTCTGATTTAGGCCTTGTATAAACAACATACCAATTTAGTTCTGGTAGATTGGCATTCATAGAAAAACATTAGTAAAGTTAATAGAGAAAAAAGTGCTCCGAACCAAGACAAGTGCGCCCTACTCAAGAAGGGCAAATCAATTCTGCTGAATAGAAATCGAAAGCAAACCGAATATTCGTTAAGCAACAATTCTATCGAAAAGAAGTTATTAGATGATATGGCTTCGCCAATGTAAGTCCCAAAAACTTATTTGATCAACCGAAAAACACAAAAGAATTTAATAAATATTCTTAAGCAGACAATTGATATTTTAGCCAAAAATCACCATCTTGTGATACGTAGCAATGTAAAATAAAATAATCCTTACAAACAAGTTTTTATACTTTTTTATCGGATTGCTACTATGAGCTTTAAGCAAAATGACGAGAGAAGTTACATCATTAAGTATGGTCTGGTGATTAATTATCAATTACATAATTCATCTATTCTTAAAGATCGAATAGGCTGTATGAGATGGTCGGGGAAATTCGGGCACAAAATAAAGTTAAATTTGTGTCATCATGAACGAGAAAAGCAAGCAAAAACCCCATCGGAAGTATGATCCCCAATTTAGGGAAGCAGCCTTACGGCAAGTTGCAAATGGCTCAAGCGTGTCCACTATTGCCCAATCATTGGGGGATCAGTGACACAATCTTGCCCAGTGCCAAAGTCTTTATCCGGGCGGTTGAGAGGGCTTGGTTCGAAGATCGTTTCGGTGTAGGGAAACTGATGAAGTGGGGTCGGATATCAATGATGCTGGGTCTTTCAACGCATCTGTTTTGTACCATCCATCGGTATTACTGCTTACATATGGAAGGAACTTTTTTGCTTCGAGGGCAAAGGCGTCATAAGCCATAGCCTGCACCATATCTTTTTTAGCGGGCGAGCCTTGCGTACTTACTGTTTGCAAAGGGCGTCCGAGGCCATCGAAGTATTGGATGTTTTGACTGTTGCTTTCCACCGCAAGGTTGGGTATCTGCGCGGGGTCGTTGATGTTATTTACCTGTATAGTGTTCGTGAAAACGTAATTTTCATTGAGGCCGCCCAGTTGTGGCTGCACGCTAAAGGCAGAGGAAACACTCGTGCCATCCACATTCGTTTTGGTAACGCGCACCGCGTAGTTGCCCATAGTGTTTGTGGAGAAAGTACGTGCATTGCCGACACTGGTGTTGCTGCTGTTACGCCAATCATAACTAGCATAGCCCGAGCCCGCATCGAGGGCCACGTTGGCGCCCAACACTGTGCGGCTACCGCCCGTAACCACTGGTGGCGCTTCCATTACCAATGAAGCCCAGTTGCCGGAACTGCTGGGGCAGCCCGCGCTAATAACCGTTTTGGCATACGCGTAATTGTTGATGGCTGCAGAAACGTTGGGGGTAACATACGTGGCGGAGTTGGCTTGCAGCAAACTGTTGGCCGGACTGTACCAATTGTAAGTGCCACCAACGGGTGCGCCCAAGGCGGTTAGGGTAAATGGCCCTGCATCAAAACGATTTCTGGCTGAAACACTCGGTGTCGTTGGCAAGGGGTTTAAGGTGGTGGTGGCCGCCACCCGAACTGAACTGCATCCCGTTGTCGAATTGTAAGTTGCAGCATAAAAAGCAGCACCACTAACGTTTTGATAAGTTGTAAGGTAGTTTCGGCTATATTGAGGCACACTTTCAGTAATTGTTGTGTACCACGACACATTATTCCCTCAATTTCCAGGACTGGCTTGTAATAAAAGGGTTCCTGGTCCGCATCTTGCCAAAGATGCAGATTCGAAAGATGGTGGATCAATTGCATTTGGGTGGATGCTCATCGAGATGGGTATTCTTGCTGATTCGCCCTGGGCTGCCGAATTGTAACTTGCAACATAAAAAATTGCACCGCTAACGTTTTGAAAGGGTGTGAGATAGCATTGGCCTTGCTGAGGGACGCCTCCTTGTTGAGAAGTGTACCATAACACACCATCACCTCCATAACCAGGGGTAGCACATAGCAATAAGGTGCCTGGTCCACACCTCTCCGAAGAAGATCCGATAAGCGGTGTCCCTATGCTACTACATCCAACTATAAACTGTTTTCTAAGAAAATTCTTTTAACAAAAACGGTTACATCTGAGTTTGTAAATGTCGAGTAGTAGTCTGGCAAATTGATTGGATTGTATTCAAAAGAATAAGTCGCTGAAATGCCGTTGTCTTCGCCCCGAACCTGGGAGCAAGAGTCAATCACACAAATCTTAGTATTCATTTCGAAAGATACAATCCAAAACTGTAACGCTTTTTAATCTCGCCATTCAGAAGTTTTGAATTGAAACTGAATACAATACTTAAAAATGATTCAAAAATGGTTCACAATATTCAGTTCCAATGCACTCCTTATTTACATTATTCACTTTTGGGTTACATTCAATTCAGTTTTAATGCGTTCTATTCGGTATAACCAAAAAAAGACTAACAATAGAGAATTAACCTGACTACTTCCTCAACGAAGCCACTATCTGCTGAAAACTTGCCAAGCCCGCTTCGAGATTTTCGATGATCTCTTCTGCCAATACATCCGGATCTGGAAGGTTGTCTAAGTCTGCAAGGGATTTGTCTTTGAGCCAGGTGATGTCTAATGATGTTTTATCGCGGGCGATGATTTCTTCGTAGGTAAACTTGCGCCAGCGACCTTCGGGGTTGGTTTCCGCGTTGTAGATTTCCTTTCGCTTGTTTCGGTTCTTTGGATTGTAGAGGGTAATGAAGTCTCGCAAGTCTTCCAGCTTAAGTGGATTCTTCTTTAGGGTGTGATGAATGTTGGTCCTATAATCATACACCCAGATTTCTTTGGTCCACGGGTTTTTGCTGCTGGGTTTGTTGTCGAAGAAAACCACGTTTGCTTTTACGCCTTGAGCATAGAAGATACCGGTTGGTAACCGTAAGATGGTGTGAACATCAGCTGTCTCCAATAGTTTTTTACGCACGGTCTCCCCTGCCCCACCTTCAAACAGCACGTTATCCGGGATAACGACTGCCGCAAGCCCAGTGGTTTTGAGCATGCTGCGGATGTGCTGCACGAAGTTCAGTTGCTTGTTGCTGGTGGTGGCCCAAAAATCCTGCCGGTTGTAGGTAAGGTCTTCTTTCTCTTGCTCACCTTCTTCATTGGTAAAGGTCTGACTGCTCTTTTTCCCAAAAGGTGGATTGGCTAAAATGTAGTCATACTTGTCAGCCGACTGGGCAATCAACGCATCTGCGGGTGAAATGAAGTTATCACTGTCAATGTCTCCGATGTTGTGCAGAAACAAATTCATTAATGCCAGTCTTCTCGTGCTGGCTACAATCTCGTTGCTGAAGAAGGTGTTGTATTTTAAAAACTTGCTTTGTGCTTTATCGAGCTTGTTGTGATCCACAATGTAATCATAAGCAGCCAGGAAGAAACCGCCCGTACCACAGGCCGGATCGGCAATTGTTTTCATAGGCTCAGGGTTCACGCACTCAACCATGGCTTTGATCAATGCACGAGGTGTGAAATACTGACCAGCACCGCTCTTGGTGTCTTCTGCATTTTTCTCCAACAGACCTTCATAGATATCGCCTTTGTCTTTTACGCCCATCATCAGCCATTGCTCGCTATCGATCATGGCTACGATCTTGCTGAGCTTGGCCGGGTCCTGGATCTTGTTCTGACTCTTGGTAAAGATCTGGCCGAGTATGCCTTTCTCTTTACCCAACTCACGCAGCATGATGCTGTAATGTGTTTCAAGCTCAGCACCTTTTAAAGGCACGAGACTTTCCCAGTTATATTTTTTAGGAATGGAGAAAGTACGGTTGTGGGGCGGCTTGGTGTATTCATCTGCCATTTTTAGAAACAGCAAATAGGTCAACTGCTCCAAATAATCTCCATAGCCCACACCATCATCTCTGAGTGTATTGCAGAATGACCATACTTTACTAACGATTGCTGAATTGTTGTCGCTCATGTTATAATTTATGGTTTTCAATAAACCATTGAATGTATTGTGGTAGCTTACTAGCGTTGTAGTAAGGTAAGTTTAAAAGTAAGTATTCTTTACCAGCCGGGGTCACAGATTTCTCAACCTTAAGCGGGTTGGCATAGAGCCGAACAGCATACGGATGGCTGCTGCGCTCAACAAATTGATGCAGAGAGCGCAATCTTCCTTGTTCACCCGATTTTACTTCGATGGGTACTACATACTGGCTATGCTGAAATACCAAGTCAACCTCGGAATTAGCGTCTTTACTCTCACGTACCCAAAAATGAGGTTTGTAGGAAGGATTTTCATGGATAGCAATGAGCTGCTGTGTCACTAAATGCTGAATGACTTTGCCTCTGTAAAAATCACTCAAATCTTTTATTCCTATCATTTCACCTTGCAAACCGAGCGCTTGGTTGAGCAAACCCGTATCAAGAAGTTGAAGACGGGGCCTCTTTTTAAAATCTGTGATAATAGGTGGTTGTAAGCTGGTGGTTGGATAGATCATCTGAATGACTTTGGCCATCTCAAGTGTGCGCATGGCCTCGCCCACCTCGCGCGAGCGATAATTTGATTTGCCGAAT
>VYLZ01000207.1_pt1 | contig 29289 bp, 27 predicted proteins | sample 5115361 | NCBI WGS metagenome assembly VYLZ01 (sample SAMN12291805, study PRJNA351875) | freshwater metagenome | isolation source: freshwater lake | place: USA: Michigan, Sixteen Lake | collected 2013-08-07 | reverse complement strand
AACAACTGTTAGGCAAACCTGTTAGGAGTATAGTATTTTTGTTTGTTATGACACGCCTGACCTCATTGCTATGCTTGTTTTTTGCTTTGTCTTGTTCAGATAACAAGGAAGCTCGATTGCAACAGTTCTTATTGAAAGGCAATCTGGCTACTAAACAGCGCAGTTTCGATCAGGCTGCCTATTATTTTGGCGAGGCGATACGGGTAGAGCCTTGCTATGCCGATGCTTGGAACAACCTCGGAACTGTCTATTTTGAGCAAGGTAGATTTGAATTAGCGATCGAGAAGTACAGCAAAGCGATCGAGTGCCAGCCAGGTTTTCTGAATGCACTATTGAATCGAGCTAATACCGCCTACGAATTGAAAGAGTATTACAAAGCTATTGAGGATTTAGATAAAGTGGCGGCCACAAAACCCGACACTGCTTTGGTGTATTTTACAAAAGGGTTGGTGTTTACAAAAATGCGCAAATTCGATAACGCGCTGGACGCATTTGCTAAATCGATCCAAATAGAACCGACCAATATAGATTACAAAGTGAACCATGCTATTGTTCATTATTATCGAAAGGACTTTGATTTGGCGAAATTGGAGTTGGAGAAATTGGCTGAAGTAAAGAAAGATGAGCCAAACATTTACAATACACTTTCTCTAATTGAAACGGAACAAGGCAACTATCAAGAGGCGTTAGAAATGGTCAACAAAGCCATCGTACTAGATCCCAAGCAATCCTATTTTCTTAACAACCGTGGTTTTATTTTTCTCAGTTTAAATGAGATGGAAAAGGCTGAAGCTGACATTAATGAGAGTATTTCTGCGGATCCATATAATGCCTGGGTGTATCGAAACAAAGGTGTGTTTTATTTGATGAAGGGCGACTATCCATCAGCAGAGCGTTTGTTGAAACAATCGTTAGACATGGACAATTTTGTGGACAAGATCTATTTCTATTTGGGTATGGCTTATCTAAAGAATGGAAAAACAGCCCTCGCCTGTACTGCGTTTAAGAAGTCGGAGGAACTTGGCGATAAGATGATGACTACCGATTTGGTTAAGGCTTGCAAGTGAGTTGGCACGAGATCATACAGCGATTAGAGATCAGGCTCACGCAACCCTTGCCGGGAGATAAAGCGCATGAACCACTTCGAGCAACTCCAACGGGGCTAATCAAACCTAAATTTGAACACAAGGTTCCGCCCAGACCGGGCAGCGTATTGATTTTGCTTTACCCCGAAGGGGAACGACTTAAATTCCCTCTCACTAAAAGGCAAGAATATGTAGGTGCTCACAGTGCACAGGTGAGTTTCCCAGGGGGCAAGTCTGAGCCCGATGAGAGCTATCTGGAAACAGCTCTGCGAGAGGCAGAAGAGGAGATAGGTGTACCGGCCGACCTAGTGAAGGTGATTGGAAAGCTCAGTCCGTTTTTCGTGATTCCCAGCAATTTTTTGGTTACTCCTGTGATCGCTTTCGCGGAACGAAAACCGCGTTTTACTCCGCAACTTTCAGAAGTTGACAAAATCATTGAAGGAGATGTGGAGGAACTTTTAAGAGATGATGCTGTACTCACGAAGGAAATAGTTGCGGCAAAGTTATACCCCATGCTGGCCCCACATTTTGAAATTGAAGGCGAAGTGGTGTGGGGCGCGACTGCTATGATGTTGAATGAATTTAGGATGGTAATGAAAGAAGTCTATCATTCATAGCCGGTCTTCTACCGCTCGCATAATACACAAATTCTATGAAAAAGTTGTTTATCGCCTTTTTTACTTTTTGCTTTGCAAGTGTATCTGCCCAAGATGCTGCCACCTATCAGCGGCCACCACAAGCTATTGCAGATCTTGTAGAGGCTCCGTCAACTCCTGCAGTTCTTTTCTCACCAGACAAAGCATGGATGGTTTTTCTAGACCGCTCAGATTACCCAACTATTGAAGAACTCTCCCGGCCAGAGTTACGCATTGCAGGTCTTCGAATTAACCCTGACAATTTTGGGCAAAGCCGCAATAACTTTTTCATCGGACTAAAAATCAGAGCAATGAAGGACATTCCGTTATCTTCCATTGCCAATTTACCCTCTCCCTTACAGATGAGTAACTTCCAGTTTTCTCCCGATAGTAAGAAGGCCGCCTTTTTGCAAACTTTTCCAGATCGTCTAGAACTTTGGGTAGTCGACTTTGCTGCTTTAAGTGCGCGGAAGGTTTCTTCGAAGAAAGTAAACAACACGATTGGAAATCCATTTGCGTGGCTTTCTAATTCTTCTAGTATCGTTTATCTGGCAGCAGCCAATGATGGAAAAGTGATGCCACCCAAGTCAAGAGTTCCTGTTGGACCCGTGGTGGAAGAGAATCTCGGAAAGAAAGCGCATAATCGCACTTATCAGGATTTGCTAAAAAACCCGTACGATGAATCGCTCTTCGATCATTACTGTACCTCTCAACTGACTCTCGTTAACTTAGAGGGGCTCGAATCTTTAGTCGGAAAGCCAGGCATCTATTTGAGTCAATCACCATCGCCAGACGCGCGGTTTATTCTTACCAAAGAGATACAACGCCCTTATTCTTACCTGGTTCCCGCTAGTTTGTTTCCACAATCAGTGGATGTTTTAACGACTGGTGGAATATTGGTTAAACATGTTGCTTCGATTCCACTGGCTGATAATATTCCGTTAGGTTTTAGTTCATCGATAAAAGGCCCACGCAGTCATGCCTGGCGAAATGATGTGTCTTCTACACTTTATTGGGTTGAGGCTCAAGATGGGGGAGACCCAAAAGTAAAAGCAGACGTACGAGACAAACTTTTCCAATGGCCGGCACCCTTTACAACCACACCTTCCGAAATGGTGAGCTTGCCCCTGCGGTATGGCGGCATAAGTTGGGGAAATGAAAAAGTGGCTTGGGTGTATGAGAGCTGGTGGTCAGATCGCAAACAGCGCGTATATCAAATTGACCCGACTAATATATCACCAAGGAAAACCGTCTTTGACTTTTCATCGGAAGATGTGTATGCCGATCCAGGCAGCGTGGTCAGCACCACTAATTCTTTTGGTAGATCGGTTATGTTGATCAACAATAACGCGGCTTATTTGACTGGTGATGGAGCTTCACCGGAAGGTGACCGGCCTTTCCTTGATAGGATTGACTTGACAACGGGAAAAGTTACCAGACAATGGCGCAGTGAGGCTCCGTACTATGAGGCTGTTGTTGCTATGCTGGATGTCAAGAAAGGAACCTTTGTTACATCACGCGAATCGCAGACCGAAAATCCGAACTATTACATGCGAACGATCGGTTCGAAAAGTGTACAACCACTGACTTCGTTTCCGCATCCGTATCCACAGTTGAAGGATGTAAAAAAACAAGTGCTGCTTTATTTGCCACCTGGTTATAAAAAAGAAGATGGACCACTGCCAACTTTCTTTTGGGCTTATCCGGCAGAGTTTAAATCAAAGAGCAACGCTGGTCAGGTGAAGGGTTCGCCTCATACTTTTACTCGATTGAATTGGGGCAGCCCGATTTATTGGGTGTTGAGAGGTTATGCAATCTTGGACGATGCATCGATTCCAATTGTAGGGGAAGGAGAGAAGGAACCAAACGATACTTATATTCAACAATTGGTATCAAGCGCTAAAGCAGCTATCGATTATGGCGCTTCGCTGGGTGTTGTAGATCCTACACGTGTAGCAGCCGGTGGTCATAGTTACGGAGCATTTATGACGGGCAATTTGCTTGCCCATTCTGATTTGTTCAGAGCAGGCATTGCGCGTAGTGGTGCTTACAATCGCACACTGACGCCTTTTGGGTTCCAAGCAGAAGAACGCACCTACTGGCAAGCGCCACACGAACGCATGTATAACGCCATTAAAGGGCATGGCGGCACCGCGCGGTTTGTATTGCTTCCTTATGAAAGCCATGGCTACCGCGGCAAAGAATCGGTCATGCACATGTTCTGGGAGATGGATACATGGTTAGAGAAGTATGTAAAAGGACCTAAGGAAACACCACCGAATACAAAAGTGGATTTGAAAAATTAGAATTCTCGGTCGTTTTTGTAATCAGAAAATTCGGATGGGAGATTGCTATGTGAAGACAGGCTTTGCGCTTTAACCTTTTACGGAAGTATTCACGACCACGCAAATAAATAGTAATAGCCTCAAGTTATTGATCTGAATCTCTTTGCCAGCGCCTAAAACGAGAATAAATGCCAGAGAAGTAAACAAAGGCTGAGCAATGGACGCATAAGGCCTTGACCAAGAGTAACTAATTTCAAATTTTTTTATGGCTAATGCAGCGTTTTACTCATTTCAAGCATTATAGCCACAGGTACTGCCAGAAATTTGGTTTTGCTTAGCCTTTGTTTGCCTTTGTGAGGTTTGTGTGATTCAATTTTGGTGCCTTTTCATGACAACGGAATCGAACACCCAAACGAATTGCAAAATGCGATCACCAGATTGTTTAAACAATTAAAGACCAAATCAATTGACTACCCACGAGCTTATTAGCTTATGCAAACGGTCGGATAGGCGTGGACAGAAGATGCTGTACGAACGATTCATCACTAAAATGACACGATTGTGTTGGCGATATGTGAAGGATGAGGAAGATACAAAGGACGTATTGGCCGAGGCCTTCATTAAAATATTTCAACATGTCAAAAATTTCGATTTTCATGACGAGGTGGGTTTAGAGGCTTGGTTAAAAAGAATCGTAGTCAATCAATCTTTGATGTTTTTGAGAAAAAACAGAAACTTAGTTCGAGCCATTAATATCGAAGACAATCATCTTTTATTGATAGCTCCTGTTGAAATAGAGCTGCACGCTGAAGATTTGTATAAACTAATTTTGGAATTGCCTTTGGGGTATCGCACTGTTTTTAATTTGTATGTTATTGAGGGGTACTCCCACAAAGAGATTGCAGAACAGTTGACTATTTCTGAAAGTGCTTCGAGGTCGCAGTTGACCCATGCACGGCAGCGTTTAATGACCTTACTATCTAAAAATACATAGAGATGAATCAGAACGATCTTGATAAGAAACTACTTGAGAATATCTCTGATCTCGATAACAGTTTTCCGCAGGTAAAATGGAATCAAGAAGATCTTTGGGAAATGGTAGAGATCAAACAGCGAAGATCAAAGCAAATATATTGGATAAAATTTTCCCTTCTGGCGACCATCTGCATTGCAGCAGTAGGTTTTTTTGCTTACACCCAATCGACAAAAAGCACAGAACACGTTACCATCCGCTATAGTGAGGAGGTGGAAATAGGCATCACAAACAGTTTTCACCCAGATGAAAGGAGTGGCAACATCCGCCTTCTTATTGAAGAGCAATGCCTGATAAAATCGGCTGTTTGCCAAACGGCCGAATTTCGCGATTTGAAGGTTCACTTGGATGAATTAAATGAACAGTCTGAAAAAATAGGTAAACAACTTAAATTTTTTGGACAGGATACTCACCTCTTAGAGGCGCATAGTAGGATACAAAGAGCAATGAATCAGGTTGAAAAAGAACTCCTTCAAATAATCAAGTCCTAATATATGGATGAAGGTGTCAAGCAAAAAAAGGCAGTGAAAGAAGAAAGATCAACCATGTGATTTTCAATATGAAGAGCTTCCGTTTATTATTTCTATTTGTTTTTCTAGCCTCAGTTTCAGGGCAGACAATTGCCCAGCAAAAATTGCAGATAGTAGAGAAAACGATAGAAAACGATATTCCTGGTGGTAAGGTTGAAGCGATAAAGATTGTCTGCGAAAAAGCCGATGCTCGAATACAAGGATGGGATCAGGATTACATAAAGTTCACCCTGAAACTGACAGCTCGACACGAAAATAAAGAGGTGGCTTCTCGGGAATTGAGCTACATTAAATATGCCATAACTTACGAAGATGGTATTATTGAATTTCGTAACAGATTCGATTTTCCCGATGAAGTGAGATATGTTAAAAGCACACTGAGCGTGCTTTATGATATTAAAGTTCCTTTCCGTGTTTTATTGCAATTGGAGGGGAAGTATAGCAATATAGAACTGACAGACTTAACCCATGAAGTTGATGGCACATTTGAATTTGGAAATGTTAAGCTAAATAAACTAAGTGGGGAGGTAAAATTAAATTCTACCTATGCCGATGTTATTGGTCATGATATTAATGCCAATTTTTTTTGCCGCACAAACAAGGCCAATATTTATCTTGAGAATCTGCATGGTTCTTATCGTATCAATAGCAGTCTTGGAACAGTGGTTGTTTTGCCCAACAATGTTTTGAGCGACCTAACGATTTTTGCAGATCGGACAGCCACAGATATTTCTATTGGCGATTTTGACGCCTACAGCTATTCATTATCTACAGACCATGGAGTAATCGATATCAAATATGAGAGTTATGCGCAGAAAATCATTACCACTGATAAGAGTCAATACTTTAATTTAAAACGTAAAGCGGGCAAACCCCTCATTAAAATATTTACCAGCTACAATAAAATTACCTTAAATAAATAGCTATGAGAAACCGACCGACAATCTTTTTACTTTTTCTTTTGGCATCCTTCTCACAGGCTCAGGATAGCCTAAAGACTAAACGATTTGCTTTAGAGGGCGAAATGACTTTTGGTTATAGTTACAATAGCTTTTCCTCTGTTAACTCATTTTTGGCAAACAATGGCTTCAATCCGATATCAAGGAGCAGATTTACCGCGGGAGTAGGTTCTGTTTCCATCTTCAATAGATTTGTATTCGGAGCGGGCTTTGAAGTCTTGATGCCAATGTCCGAGCCGCAACCCGGCAACTTGAAGACAAGCTTGCATGGGTTCACTATAGCGCCAATGTTCGGATATTGCATAGTGCAAAGAAAGCGCACTACTATTTATCCATATGTGCGTATAGTAGATAATAATCATTCTTTGAAAATCATCGATGGCCAAGCAGTGGTTGATGCCAATAGTTTGATCAACGCAACAAACAGGAATGTTTCGCTAGATTACCAATTTTTCGTACTTGATGTGGGGATGAGTATCAATCGGAATATCTTGGCAAGAAACCGCGATTGGGATTGCCCCCAAAGTAATAGATACTGGACTATTGGACTGAAAGCAGGCTATTCGTTTGTGACTGGGAGTGATGAGGTAAAATACAATAACCAAGTGTTGAGAGGAGCACCCGCATTGGATTATGAAGGACCATACGTCAGACTATTTGTTGGCTTTGGAAACTGGCATCGAAAATTGAAATGGCAATAGATGGATACGTGGTTATAGAGTATGTAAACAAAAGTGGATTTGAAGAACTAGCAGATCGATTTTTCTTAGGATTGGGCTATTTGCCAATTTTTAAGGTTCTAAAAAGATTGATTAAATTGTATTTTGATAAGTAGGATTAACCATGAATTTAGAGGAAAGGATCATCGATTTATTGGCGGAATACCTGAAAAAAGGAGACCAACTAACGGATCGAGCAGATCGAACCGAACGAGGTATTGAGATTATGAGCCGGGCTCTTGCCGAGAATGATGTAAAGTTCAACGTGATGAATGAAAAATTCAATGAGATGAACCAAAAGTTCAACACGATGAACGAAAAGTCCATTGCAACGAATGAAAAAATGAACGAGAAGTTCAATGTGGTAAGCCAGGAGATCAAGCAACTGCGTGAAGACCAAAACCGGATGTATGAAAATCAAAACAGCATGCGCGAAGAGCAGAGTGTATTGCTAAAGGAACTCATTTCTCTGTCAAAGCGGGTGGCTGTGGTTGAAGAGAAGCATTGAGTTACGAGAGCTTTCATGGAGTGGCTGAGTATTGCTTCCCAACAAAACCATGGCTATCGTGGCAAAGAATAGGTTATGCACCTATTCGGGGAGATGGACACAGGTTAGAGCGTTATATAAAAAGAACCCAAGGAAACACCACCGAATACAAAAGTGGATTTGAAGAATTGAAACAGAGGGATTAAATTGGTAGTAGAGATTCAGTCGGTATTTTGAGAGTGATTTTCTAGATTGTGTAGATTGAAATTTATAAAAGTATAAATATGAATTTAGAGGAAAGGATCATAGAATTATTGGCAGAATACCTAAAAAAGGGCGATCAATTGTCCGATCGAGCAGATCGAACAGAACGGAGTATTGAGATTATGAGCCGCGCACTCGCTGAAAATGATGTAAAGTTCAATGCAATGAACGAAAAGTTCAATGTGGTCAGCCAAGAGATAAAGCAATTGCGCGAAGACCAAGGCATTGTTCTAAAAGAACTTATTTCGCTATCGAAGCGCGTGGCTGTGGTTGAAGAAAAGCATTGAGGCAGGCGTGTTTTGTTGGGCCACTATTCTACTGTATTAAGCTACGCTAATTCCAGCTTTTTTTCGAATGGTTGTAATCCTAATATGCTTTAGTATCAACGTTTATAACAAGCTTTGTAGGACGAGCTTTTAGTAAGAAATATAGTCAATCCCAAAGTGATGGCATGTTGATAAAAGGCATTGAACAATAAACTCACTATACTTTACCGATATCTTAGGGGCTGGGAATAAGAATCTCCACAGTGGTTCCTTCGTGCTCTCGGCTTTCGATATGGATGCTCCCTTTCATGGCTGTAACGTGTGTTTTGACGAGGTACAACCCCAATCCTTTGCCTGCAAAGCCCGTGTGAAAGCGCTGAAACGGTTGGAATACTTTATGATGCTGGCGTGCGATGTTGAACCCTATTCCATTGTCTTCCACTTTTAACACATAACCTGCTCCTTCTTTATTGATGGTGATAATAATTTTAAGTGATCGGTTTTGATCCCTGTACTTCAAAGCGTTTGAAATGAGATTAAGAAGTATGCTCTCTAAGTAAATTTTGGGAACAATAATCATCTCAGTGCCAACTCGCCATTCGATGGAAGCACTTGATTCTTTCAACTCGTTGAAGAACAAGTTTGTTATTTTTTCCTTTAAAGCCACTGTAAAAATTTCCTCTGCATCCACCGACTTGCTGCTTTTTGCTTCCAATATGGTAGCCATATCATGGATAACTTCATCTAGGCGGTGTGTGGAACTCATCAATTTTTCAATTACTTGCCGGTTTTCAGGATTAGCCAGGTTTTGTTTGTCGAATAGTGAGGTCAACCCCAGAATGCTTGCCACCGGACCACGCAGGTTGTGCGCAGTAATAAAGCTATACTGCTCCAATTGCTGATATTGCCCTTTTAACTCCTCATTGCTTTGAGCGAGTTCCATTGTGCGGGCGACAACGGCCGATGATAACTCCTTGTTGTGCTCGGAAATGATGGCCTGAGATTCTTCCAATTTCAATTTTTGCTCTTCCAATAAATCGCGCTGTGCTTTAATTTCTTCCTGCTGCATAACCAACTCCTCATTTTGCGCGATGATCTCTTCTGTTCGCTCCTTCACTTTAGATTCTAAAGTTCGATTTTGATCCAGCACGAGTTGTAGGTTCTCGGCCTGCACCTTCAATTTCTCCTGCCGCATCAGGTTGTAGCGATGACCGAGGGCAAGCGAAAAAACAACGATTTCCCACGCAATGGCAAGTTCAAACCCATGGTCTTTTATAAATTCATTATAGTAGAACCCGTTTACTATTGGCACATAGGCCATTGAGACCAACATAACCGGTACCCAACCCACCAGAAACAAAAAAACTGTAGGTGTTTTTCGATATGTCAGGTACGCTGAGCAACAAACCGCATACGTTGTTAAAGTGGTACTGGTTAGGTTGATCAGCCACAGGGTAGATTCTTTTGGAAAATAATCATCAAAAAGACCTATCAAGATAATTGCAGCGGATAAAAAATAAATGATGTATGAGATTTTATAAAACCGGGGCATGTATTGCTGCACCCCTAAGAAGGCATTAATAAATATTGGCAGCCCCATGAGGAAGACTCCTACCGGCCATCTGCTTAGATTCCAAATAGGGTTGTTAGGCCAAAACCACTCGAACCAAAAGCCTGAGCTGAATAAAACATAACAGATGGAGGAGAACAAATAAACCAAGTATGCTGCATACAGCCTGTCGCGCAACAATATGCAGATGCTCAAGTTATAGAGGAACATCACTAGCATCACAGCAATCACCCCAATTGAAATAAACTCTGATGACCGGCTGGCAGCCACTAAGGCACTTGCACTGCCAATCTTCAAGGGCGTCCAGGAGGGAAAGCCCTCGGCATATAACGAACCAATAAGGGTAGAGGTACCGCCCCTCGCAGTGGGCGGGATTCTGATCACATACTGTGAGACAGGCATATCTCGCGCACTGAATTTGCGTAGAAATCCTGTGCTTTTCACCAAATGGACTCCAACAGAATCTACAACATACAGGTCTAGCTTGAGAATGAAGATATTGGAGAGCTGTAGGTATACCGCTTCATCCAATTCATTTAATAGCTGAAATGTAAACCACACGCGACCCTTTTTGTTGTTAAATATGGGTACTTGTGCCTTTTGAGATGCGAAACTGCTCTTCATTGGTGCCTTAATAATATCTTCAATTGTAAGCGTGCCCGTTGTGTCCAAATAATAGCGAGCACCGCTGCCTACTTCCAATACCCTATTTTGGTCGACTATACGCAGTGTGTCTACTATCCCATATCCACAAAAAGGGAAAAGGGCAAATAAGAAAAAAGAAAATAGCAAAATAAGCAGGTAGCGCATTTAGGTACGAATGGCTGGTAAAATCTGAACTAATCTAATTGGTAAATTTGAAACGTTTAAGAGATCAGAAGGATTCTGTTTTCTTTTTTTTTGCGCAGGGGCTTTAGTTGGTTCGTTGGATTGGATAAAAGCTCCAACAATTGAGTCAGAGCTTTTTTTGATTTCTGGTAGCCTTACTATTTTTTCTTCTTAGCCGCTACTTTCTTTTTTGCAGCTGATTTTTTTGCTGATTTCACCACCTTCTTAACGGTTTTCTTAGTTGCCTTCTTCACTACTTTCTTGGCAACTACCTTCTTTTTAGGTGCAGCTTTCTTAACAATCTTTTTGGCTACAGTTTTTGCAGTGGGCTTTTTCTTAGCTGTTGATTTCTTTTTGGCATCATCAGTGCCCATCTTATTCAACGCAGAGCCTGCTTTAAACCACTCGATTTGACTTGCATTGTATGTATGATTGACAGTGATCGTTTCTTTTTTACCATCAATGTGATTTAACACTAGGGTCAGTGGCTTTTCCGGAGCGAAAGTCGTTAGCCCAACGATATCAATGCGATCGTCTTCCAAAATCTTATTGTAGTCTTCTTTGTTCGCAAACGTCAGCGCCAACATGCCTTGCTTTTTCAAGTTTGTTTCGTGTATCCGAGCAAACGATTTCACAAGAATGGCTCTTACCCCAAGGAAGCGTGGCTCCATAGCTGCATGTTCGCGTGAAGAACCTTCGCCATAGTTTTCGTCACCGACCACAATGCTTCCAATTCCTTTTGCCTTGTAAGAACGTTGCACCTTAGGCACTTCATCATGCTCGCCAGTCAAGCCATTTTTTACGCTATTTACTTTTTCATTGAAGTAGTTAGTTGCTCCGATTAGCAGGTTATTCGAGATGTTGTCCAAATGACCTCTGTATTTTAGCCATTTTCCCGCCATGGAAATATGATCGGTCGTACATTTTCCTTTGGCTTTAATCAACAAACGCAATCCTTTCAAGTCTGTTTTTTCCCAAGGAGCGAATGGTGCCAACAATTGCAAGCGATCTGAATCGGGGCTAACTTTTACCGTCACGCTACTGCCATCTTTAGCAGGAGCTTGAAAGCCGGGATCTTTGACGTCAAAGCCTTTTGCGGGAAGCTCACTACCGGTTGGAGGATCAAGTTTTACCTTTTGTCCTTGTTCATTCGTCAGATAGTCAGTGAGTGGGTTGAAACTCAAATCTCCAGCAATAGCCATTGCCGTTACGATTTCTGGACTTCCAACAAAGGCAAACGTATTTGGATTGCCATCGGCACGCTTCGCAAAGTTTCTGTTGAAGCTATGGACAATGGTATTTTTTTCTGCCTTCTCTGCGCCCACTCTGGCCCACATACCGATGCAGGGTCCGCATGCATTTGCAAATACAGTGGCGCCAATTTTATCGAACACATCCAAGAATCCGTCACGTTCAATTGTAAAACGAACCTGTTCACTTCCGGGTGTAATTGTAAATTGTGACTTTAATTTTAATCCTTTAGAAGTAACCTGTTTTGCTAAACTTACAGAACGGCTTATATCTTCGTAAGAAGAGTTTGTACAACTGCCTATCAAGCCAACTTCAATTTTGGTAGGCCATCCATTCGCCAATGCAGCTTCTTTCATTTTTGAAATGGGCGTTGCCAAATCCGGAGTAAAAGGTCCATTCAAATGAGGTTCTAGCGTATTTAAGTCTATCTCTATAACTTGGTCAAAATACTTCGATGGGTTCTGGTATACTTCCGGATCTGCCGTGAGATGATTTTTGATTTTATCAGCCAGACGAGCAACCTCTGCTCTTCCAGTTGCAACTAAATAACGGCTCATCGAGGCATCATATCCAAACGTGGAAGTTGTAGCTCCAATCTCTGCGCCCATGTTGCAAATCGTCCCTTTACCGGTACAACTCATGGAAGTCGCTCCTTCGCCAAAGTATTCTACAATCGCCCCTGTTCCTCCCTTAACGGTTAGGATGCCGGCAACTTTTAAAATGACGTCTTTTGCCGATGTCCAACCATTCAGTTTTCCAGTAAGGTTTACTCCGATTAGTTTAGGAAATTTCAATTCCCACGGCATGCCTGCCATCAGGTCTACGGCATCAGCACCACCTACGCCAATGGCAACCATTCCCAGGCCACCGGCATTTACAGTATGTGAATCAGTTCCAATCATCATGCCTCCGGGGAACGCATAATTTTCTAGTACTACCTGATGAATAATACCTGCCCCTGGCTTCCAAAATCCAAGACCATATTTATTTGAAACCGAAGAAAGAAAATCGAACACTTCCTTGCTCTCGGTAGTTGCAAAACTCAAATCATCGGCAGCACCAACTTTGGCAGTAATCAAGTGATCACAATGTACTGTAGATGGAACCGCAACTTTTGGTCTTCCGGCAGACATGAACTGAAGCAATGCCATTTGTGCTGTCGCGTCTTGCATAGCCACGCGATCAGGAGCAAAGTCAACATACGACTTGCCTCTTCCAAAATTTTCAAGCTTTTGGTCTGCATGTAGATGCGAGTACAATATCTTTTCTGAAAGGGTAAGAGGTTTGCCAACCACTTTTCTGGCTTTGGCGATACGGCCCGGCATTGCTGCATAGAGAGCCTTGATCATAGCTAAGTCGAATACCATATTTAGTAGATTAAAAGTTGTCGCTAATCTACAAAAATAGGTGGGATTTAAACCGTCAGCCCTAAATAAATGCTTTCAAATAGGTGCTAATTTGGCTTATTTGCTAAGGTTTGTTCGGCTATAGATGTTGACGCTTTCGAACATAAAAGTGACAGTCAAGTATGTTGATTGCTATCTGGCATTAATATAGTTGAGAAACTCGCGTTTTACGTTTTCGTCCTTGAATTTTCCTGCGAAATAGGCTGTTCCGGTCTTACTATTTGTGTCGCCAACTCCTCGGGAAGCCACACACATGTGATTGGCATCGACTACTACACCAACGTCAGTCGTACCCAACACGCGCTCCAACTCCTTCCCAATTTGTACAGTAAGCCTTTCCTGCACTTGAGGGCGTTTCGCAAAATACTGGACGAAGCGATTGATTTTGGAAAGCCCTATCACCTTGCCTGAGGAGAAGTAGGCTACATGGATCTTCCCGTAGATGGGCACAAAATGATGTTCGCAATGTGAAAAGAAGGTGATATCCTTCTCGACCAACATTTGGTCGTAGTTGTACTTATTTTCAAATAATCTGGTCGTTGGCCGATTATCGGGATTAAGCCCACTAAAGGCTTCTTTCACGTACATTTTTGCCACTCTTCGAGGCGTACCTTTTAAGCTATCATCATTAAGGTCAAGTCCCAAAACTGTCATTATCTCGCGAAAATGGTCTTCTATCTTATTAATCTTTTCCTCATCGGTTAGATCAAAGGCATCAGCCCTCAATGGCGTATCGTGCGATCCTGCCGGGTGATCTAAATCTTCCTCGTCAAAAGGTTTAATGGGCAGGATATTCAACGAAATTTCTTTCTGTCTCATACAGTTTTATTTTAAGCTCGAATCGGTTATCAATTTTTTGTCTCAGTATCTTCCAAATGACTACTGCGATGTTTTCCGCTGTTGGGTTCAAGTCCTTGAAGTAAACTGTATCTAAGTTAAGGTTTTTATGGTCAAAATGATTCAGCACATTTTCTTTAATCAGATCACTCAATATTTTCATGTCAAGCAAATATCCGGTTTCCGGATCGGCTTCACCTACAAGCGTAACGATGACTTCATAGTTGTGGCCATGATAATTGGGGTTGTTACACTTACCAAATACAGCATCATTTTTTTCGTTACTCCAATTGGGATTAAACAGTCGGTGAGCAGCGTTAAAATGTTCCTTTCGGGAAATAGAGATTTTCATGAAGTAAATGTAAAACAAGTGTTTTGAAAAAAGGTTCGTGGGTTTGGTAAGGTTTAGCTAAATTGTCGAATCTGTTTTGTTTTGCAGACACGATAAATAGCTTTTAATTTGACCGTAAGTGTCAATTAAGTAGTTGGTTTCATGGAGTTAGAAGAAATTACCGTCATCATTCTTCTTTTGGCGGTGGTAACAGCACTGGCGGAGGTGACAGATCGTGTTAAAATACCTCACCCGGTGTTGCTCGTTTTGGCAGGAATTGGTATCAGCCTTATTCCTCAATTACCTGTTGTTGAGTTAAATCCAGATGTGGTATTCCTCATCTTTTTACCTCCCGCTCTTTATGCGGCTGCGTGGACGACTTCATGGACTGACTTTAAGAAAGCCAGACGAGCCATCGCACTATCTGATTCCCGGCTTTGGCTGGCCAGAATCGTTTGTCTTGGGCGCAATTGTTTCACCACCCGATGCGGTAGCCGCTACTGCCGCAACCAAAGGGCTGGGTGTGCCAAAGCGATTGATAACCATTTTGGAAGGAGAAAGTTTAGTGAACGATGCGACAGGGCTTATTGCTATGAGGTATGCGATCGCGGCAACCGCCACGGGCACATTTATTTTTTGGTTAGCAAGCATTAATTTTTTCTATGTGGCCGGTGTCGGTATCATCATTGGATTGATCGTAGGCCAGCTGCTTTTTTGGATACACAGGATTACACCAGATAACCCCACCACAGATACTACGCTCACGTTTATTACGCCTTATATCGCCTATTTATTTGCAGAGCAAATTCATGTTTCGGGTGTACTCTCAGTGGTTGCATGTGGATTGTTTTTGAGTCAACGTTCTTCAAAAATTTTTAGCCACCAATCTCGAATTCAAGCCTACTCAACCTGGGATACAGTGAACTTCATTTTGAACGGTGTAATCTTTATCTTAATCGGGCTACAGCTTAAGGCTGTTTTGGCAAATATTCAGGAGCATTCGTTCACTACACTGCTGTGGTATGGTTTTCTTGTGAGTGCGGCAACTATCCTGGCACGAATTGTTTGGGTATTCCCTGCTGCATATCTGCCAAGACTCAGTAGCGGTGTACGTAGACGCGAACCTGAGTTTAGTGCCCGAAATGTTTCCATTGTTGCCTGGTCGGGTATGCGAGGAGTGGTATCGCTCGCTGCTGCAATGGCACTACCATTGATGTTGCAGGGAACAACACCATTCCCCAATCGGGACTTGATCATTTTCCTGACGTTTGCTGTTATTTTTTCTACGTTGGTCTTTCAAGGTATGACACTCCCTCTTCTGGTGAAAAAGCTGGGGGTAAAAGGTGACGTGGGTACCAAAAAGGAAGAAGATGCCATCCGTCACCAAATCGCATCTTCAGTGATAGAGCATATTGAAGAGAATTATTCCCTCGGGTTGGACGATGCCGTCTTAGCACAGATCAAATCCAAATATGAAATTCGTATTCAGCGGCTACATAAAGATGACTCCAATCGCCTGACGGAAGGACAAATAGGAGAGTTACATCGCATTCAGCATGAATTAATAAAACAGGAGCGAGTCTTCCTTGATTTGATGTACCAAGCTAATAAAATTGGTGATGAAGCGCAGAGAAAGATTGAATATGAACTAGATTTGGAGGAGGCCCGGCTAGAATTGGAAGTAGCTGAGGCGTAGCATCAAATAGGTATGCGTTGTAAAATGGCTAATGCATCCTTTTTGTCTTGATGCAGCTGATTTTTTAATCCCTCTAAATCACCAAACTTCGTATCCGTTCGAATCAATTGGTGAAACGCCACCGTTAAGGTCTCTCCATAAATCTCTTTATTGAAATCAAAGATGTTTACTTCAATAACTTTTTTAGTTCCATTGATGGTTGGTCGATTACCGATATATAGCATTCCTTTCAATACCTGATGTTCGTGTTGTATAGTTACTGCGTAAATACCATCTGATGGTATTAACTTTAGTCGAGAGTCTACATCAATATTCGCTGTAGGATAGCCGAGTACTCTCCCTAGTTTATCTCCGCGAACGACTTGCCCACTAATAGAGTAGGGGCGACCTAAAAGGTGTGTGGCACTTGCGAGATCCGCTTCTTCCAACGCCTTTCTAATTTTGGATGAACTCACCGCAACATGATCAATGTCTTGTCGCTCTATTTCTTCTACCTCAAAACCAAAGTTGGGGCCACTGATTTTCAACTGTTCAAAGCTGCCCTCTCTGTTGTTGCCAAAGCGGTGATCATACCCTATTACTAATTTTTTGGTGCCAATCGTATTCACTAACACAGAGTTTATGAATTGCTGGGATGTAATTTGAGAAAACTCTTTGGTGAAGGGAATTCGTAAGAGATGTTGGATGCCCTGCTCTTTGAGTAGCGCGGCCTTCTCTTCAAATGTGTTAAGAAGCTTCAACGCTGTCTCTCCTTTGCTTTTTTCGGCAACTTCTTTGAGCCTGCGAATGATTTTTTGGTGCCCAAGATGAACACCGTCAAAAGTTCCGCTGGTTACCACACCATTGGTGAGTTTTGGAAAATCTTCGAGGCTGTAGTAGGCTTTCATTACTAAACCGGCTCAATTTGGTCGAGTATTTTGGCATCGCTCAGTAAAAAGTCCCCAATTCTTGTTCTGCAAAGCGAGCCAAGATAAGCACCAGTCCCAACAGCATTGCCGAAATCGCGTGCTAAACTACGAATGTATGTCCCTTTGGAACAAACAATTCGAAAGGTAACTATTGGTTTTTGGATCGATGTTATCTCAAATTCAGAAACAGTTACTGTGCGTGGTTTGAGTTCTAAATCACTTCCCTGACGGGCGAGTTTGTAAGCACGTTTGCCATCCACTTTTATTGCGGAGTGTAAGGGTGGTATTTGTTGAATCTCTCCAGTGAATTTTTTAGCAGCACCAATCAGTTGTTCATTGGTAATCGTTGAAACATCAATGGGTGGAGAAACTTCCGTCTCTAAGTCGTGCGAGGGCGTGGTTTGCCCAATTACGAAGTGACCGGTGTATTCCTTTTCCTTTGCTTGGTAGCCATCAATTTGCTTGGTCATTTTACCGGTACAAATGATCAATAGCCCAGTGGCCAAAGGATCGAGGGTCCCCGCATGGCCAATTTTTTTTGTTTTTAGTTTGTAGCGAAGTTTATTCACCACATCGAACGAAGTCCAGTTCAGAGGCTTGTTAATCAGCAAGAGGCTTCCTTCTGTTGCTTCCATTACACAATGGATAATGGAATGCCCAAGAAGTATAAGATCAGAATTAGTAGCCCTAACCCAATCCGGTAATACCCAAACATTTTGAATCCATGTTTAGTCAGGAAATTGATAAATGACTGGATGGCAATCATTCCAACGATAAACGCAAAAGCTTGTAGGCGGTGGCGGCAAACATAGTGGGTACGGCCAGAAAAAAGGAAAACTCTGCAGCCATTTTCTTTGTGAGCTGCTGGGTAAGCCCACCCAGTATAGTAGCTGCTGAACGAGATACTCCCGGAATCATCGCAATTGTCTGGAACATTCCAATTTTAAAAGCGGTGGGGTAGGACACTGACGATAAACCCTGTTCTTCATTTTTTTGGAAAAGCTTATCAACAAACAAAAAAACGATGCCGCCCAGAATGAGCATCACCGCCACAACCTCTACGCGTTCCAATAGTTGATCGATAAAATCGTTTAGCAATAGCCCTATGACCATCGCTGGCAAAAACGCGACAAACAACTTGAAATAAAAGTCCATCGTTTGAAAAAATCTTTTCCAGTAGAGAACGACTACGGACAGAATTGCTCCAAGTTGAATGGCTACTGTAAATGTCTTTACAAATGAGCTTGAACTCATCCCCATTAGAGAAGAGGCGATAATCATATGTCCGAGTCCTTCAACAATCGCAAGGATGATGGCCTCAATAACTGACATGAAGTTTACTTTTTCTCTTTGGGCGTATGTACGATCGCTGCGATCTCGACAATGAAACCAGCAATCACAATCAGTGGCCCAAGCGTGAGTCCGAGAAACCCAAAACCATACGGCTGTTTATCCATCGACATGATGGTGAATCCAACAACCAAGGTAACTATTCCAATTACCATTAACTGATAGTTCTTCTTTCCAAAAGCAAGTTTATTCATCTTGTTAAAATAATTGTTGCCACTATAATACCTGTAATCAAAAGCGACCCTGCGAGCAGGTAGAGCCGTTGCGTATTCTGAATGAGAGCTAAGTCCTCAATTTTTGTGGTTGCAAATGAAACAACGGCATATAACAAGCCGCAAGAAAGTAAGCCAGCCAAGGCACCGTGCCACATCGCCTGAAAAAGAAAAGGGCGTTGAATAAACCATCGTTTGGCACCCACCAATTGCATGCTGCGGATAATGAATCGCTGTGAAAAAAGTGCTAGTCGCACCGTATTGTTAATGAGAAGAACAACAGTCACCAACAAGATAGCAACCAATCCCATCAACACTAGCCCAATCTTTGCGACATTTTGATTGATTGAGTCAATCACGTTTTCCACGTAGTAGACCTGAAACACACCCTGGATTTTTTCGATTTCTGCCTTTATTTTCGTCAAGCTGGATTTATCGTGGAATGCAGGGTCAATTTTCACCAAGAAAGCATTTCGAAGTGGATTTTCTCCTAAAAACCGCTTGAAGTCTTCGCCTGTCTCTTTGATGAATTGTTTGGCCGCTGCTTCTTTAGATACGAATTGGATAGCGCCATCGTTGCCACCCTTTTTGACGAAGTTCTTAGCTTTTAGCTGACCTTCGATTTTATCAGTTTGCTCCTTGGAAAGTTGATTTTTGAGATATACCTGAACTTTTACGTTATCCCGAACTACATTTTCAAGTTCGCTAGAGTAGATCACCAGAGTGGCAAACACACCAATGGCAAAAAGGGCTAGGGTGATACTAAACACTACACTTAGATAGGGGTAGGTACCCAGCTTTTTCTTTCGATACTTGTGTTTTGAGATTTCACTCATAAAGCCACAAATATAGCGGATAAAAAGAAACACCCTCGATCGGAGGGTGTTTCAAAACTCAACTACTAAAACTCACTACCTACCTCTATATTCTAATAGGTTGCAAAGGTGCGGCTTTGGTTTGCTTCTCATCGAGCAAATAATACTGCCCTTGATAGAACATAAATACACTTTTTGCTTCACCGTTTATTTCTAATATCTCATACAACGACTTATCAAAGGGTCCATACAAAAGCAACTTTCCACCTGAAAATTCGTAGTGAAAAGAGTACTTTTTGTTATCCGGTAACACGTCCACTTTAATATGCGAAATGCTCATGGGTGTTTTGGCCGTTTGTTGACTTACTAAGGGGCGCGAGTCACCTTCTACCATATCTTTGGTTGGATCAACTAAATCCATTTTCGGTTTTATGGCATGGGTGGCATCCTTAACAGGACTTTCTGTCGGCTTTACCGATGGCTTGGTTTCCGATTTGGTTTGTTGCTCAACCTTTTTCTCTTCTTTCGGTGTTCTCTCCAACGGCTCTTCTAGTGGTTCGAAGTCATTCGGGTTTACTTTTTTGATGGAGTCTTCCATTGAAGTGGACATATTTGGCCCGTTATCACCTGTATTGCTAAAATAGTAGTTCAACGCAGCTAGAAGAAGACCGGCACCAATGATTCCTGCTGCCATTTTCATAACTGAAAATTGTGCGATCCCTGTACTTCCGCCCACGGGTACGTATTGAAGCATCGTTTTCAATTCTGCAGCACGTGCCTTCTTTACGCTTTCCAAAATTACCTTTTGCAACTGAAGGTCAGCCTTTAATGATGGATCAGCCTCCACCTGTTTTTCAAAAGCTATTTTCCCCTCGCCAGTTAGGCGGTTGGTCAAATAGTCATCTATTAACTCAAAATTGTTCATGATCTGTTAGTCTAAAAAATCCTGCTCAGAATACTGAGCTTTTACTAGTTCGTCTAATTTTTGTTTGCACTTATATTTTTTGGTCTTGGCGGTATCGGTGTTTGCAAACCCCAACTTTTCCGCTATTTCCTGCATTGACATTTCATCGAAATAATAATACATCAACACCTTTCTACACGTTTCCCCCAACTGATCAAGGCACTTCGCTACTATTTTCTCCCTTTCCGGACTATCCATGTCCATAATGGTAGGGGTATCCTTTTGCTCATTGGAAAGGCGTTTTTTTCTATCCAACTCTTTTCTCCATAGATTCTGACAGATGCTATAGATAAAAGTGCTCATTTTGGAAGTCAGAATCAGTTTACCCGATCTGGCCTTTTGCCAAAACACCACCAACGCGTCCTGGTAAACGTCTCTGGCTTCCTCTTCCGTTCCACTATTGGTGACAACCAATTTGGTCATCATTCGGTAGTACTTCTTGTAGATCAGTTCTAGGGCTTTTTCGTCCCCTTTGGTGATCCGTTCGAAGATTTCCTTCTCATCTAACTCAGAACTGGATTTAAATACACGTAGTGCCACTATTGGTAACCGTTAATTAAAATTGCGGATGGTAATTTAAGTTAAAGTTCTTTCTTTTTAGGTTGAGTTGCTCAGGGAGTTGTTTTTTCCCAAGTCTGGGTACGATAAAACGGGCCTAAGTAACCTCGAACTTTTAGCTGTCCCCCTTCAAGCCAAAGTTTGCAACTGTAAACTTTCCCAACTTCAGGGTCGAGGATATCCCCCCCTTCAAACTCATTTCCATCAGGGACAAGTTCTTTGATGATCTCCATTCCAAGAATTTTCTTGTTGAATCGAGGATCGTTTTTTGGGCATTTGGTGCAAATGGGATCAGTGACACCTTTTTGCGGGAATATCTTTATGATTTTTCCATAAATCTTAGATCCTCGCTCATAGATTTCAACAATTGATTTGGCTTCGCCTGTTTTGTCATCAATGGATTTCCAGGTTCCAAGAATCGAGGTTTGTGCCGATGCGAATTGCGTAAACACCAAGCAAAAAAGGGCTGAGGTAAATAGTCTAGCAGGCATAATACTGATTGATCTGGCCTAAAGGTACCAACTGGATTAACTTTTACAAAAGCAAAAAGCCCTACCGAGGCAGGGCTTTTTACAGTTTTTGTCTTTTTTTAATATACTGCTGGTTGTGTTTCAGCAACCGGAGTTACCGATTCAATCGTTGGTTTCACTTCGTTTTTAGCAGTTGCCTTGTCTGAAGGCACTAATAACGGAGCAATCACCAACGCCACAATCGACATCAATTTAATCAAGATGTTCAACGAAGGGCCAGAGGTGTCTTTGAATGGATCACCGACCGTATCGCCAGTTACTGCGGCCTTGTGTGGCTCTGATTTCTTGTAGTACATCTGCCCATTGATCTCTACGCCTTCTTCAAAGCTTTTCTTGGCGTTATCCCAAGCACCACCAGCGTTTGACTGGAAGATCGCCATCAATACACCAGAAACTGTAACACCTGCCAACATCCCGCCAAGGGCTTCTACGCCAAAACCAGGAAGGAAAGCAATAACTACAGGCACGATCACGGCCATCAAACCAGGAAGAACCATTTCTTTTAATGCTGCTTTGGTAGAAATCTCTACACACTTGCCATATTCTGCTGAACCATCAGCATCATGGAATATTTTTTGGTCATCAGCTGACCAATCTTTCATTTCTTTGTCGCCATTTCTTTTCATTGCAGCTAATGCCGCTTTCAAAGCAGGAATGTCATTAAATTGTCTGCGTACTTCTTCGATCATCGCCATGGCGGCACGACCTACCGCACCCATAGCCAATGCAGAGAATACGAAAGGAAGCATGCCCCCAATGAATAGTCCCGCCATCACATTTGCTTTCGATACATCAATCGCATGGATTTGAGCAGTAGTCATGAATGCGCCAAATAAAGCCAATGCTGTAAGTGCTGCAGAAGCAATCGCGAAACCTTTACCGATTGCTGCGGTAGTGTTACCAACTGCATCTAATTTATCTGTACGCTGACGAACTTCTTTCGGAAGTTCAGACATTTCAGCTATTCCACCTGCATTGTCAGAGATAGGGCCATAGGCATCTACTGCCAATTGAATACCCAAATTGGAAAGCATTCCCACCGCTGCGATCGCAATACCATACAATCCGCCAAAGTAAAATGCACCAATGATTGAGAACGCAATTACCAATGTAGGAAGCATGGTTGACATCATGCCTACTCCCAAGCCAGCGATGATGTTGGTTGCTGCACCGGTAGAAGATTGCCTTACAATAGAGAGTACAGGCTTCTTGCCCATAGCTGTATAATATTCAGTAATCAAACCAACCAACACACCGCCAACTAGCCCGATGATGGTTGCCCAGAACACGCCCAATGAAGTCATTACACGAACTGTTGGATTACCCGCAATGATGAAATACGAAGCGATGATCATGACAATGGATGAAGAAAACTCCCCCATATTCAAAGCTCTTTGTGGATCGCCACCTTCTTTTACTTTCACGAAGAATGTTCCAACGAACGACATGATAATGCCGACTCCTGCTAGAACCAACGGCAACAATACAGCAGAAAGTCCATTGAAATTATCGCTAAAACCCGGTACCATAAACGCAGCACCTAATACCATCGTACCCACAATAGAACCTACATACGATTCAAATAAATCGGCACCCATACCAGCTACGTCACCTACGTTGTCACCCACGTTATCGGCAATCGTTGCAGGGTTCAATGGATGATCTTCAGGTATACCCGCTTCTACTTTACCTACTAAGTCAGCGCCTACATCGGCAGCTTTTGTGTAAATACCGCCACCCACCCGTGCAAACAAAGCGATGGAAGATGCACCAAATGAAAACCCGGTTATGATAGTGATTACCCTTGTAACATTGTCTTGGGTATCCAAACCAAACATATTTCCATATACAATCAAAAGAATACTAAGCCCAAGTACACCAATACCAACCACACCCATTCCCATTACCGAGCCGCCTACAAAAGCGATCTCCAGAGCTTTGCCCAAACTTTTCCTAGCTGCGTTGGTCGTGCGTACGTTTGCTTTGGTAGCCACCCGCATGCCAATGAAACCTGCGAGCGCAGAGCTGAATGCCCCAAGAGCAAAAGATACACCTACTAACCATGAAGAGGTTGTGCCATTGGCCGTTACAGCCAGAAGAATAGCCACACACGCAACAAATATTACCAGCACTTTATACTCGGCTTTTAAAAAGGCCATAGCGCCCTCGGCAATGTGGCCGGCAATTTTCTTCATTTTGTCGGTGCCGGCATCTTGATTAGCCACCCAGGCACTTTTCCAAACAACATACAATAAGCCCAGAACACCGAAGAAGGGCAGCGCATACAACAATTGATTTAGCATACAGGTTTTAAGGTTTAAGATTCATGCCCCTCGTTGGAAGGGCTAAAAAAAGTTCCGCAAATATAGAAGAACTTAGGCATTGGTCAATAGGCATTTTTGGGTGCTGGAATCAATTGGGAAACAAAGAAAACTGGACAAATTTGTAACTTGGTGGCTTTTGACTGTTAATGCGTTTGTCTAACCCTTCTAATAGCATGTGGATTCTAATCGGAGCAGTTATTGCGATCACAGGAACCGCTCGTAGTGCTTATTTTGTTTACAAGGAGGGACAGGATTCACAAAAGCAGGCAGATCGTATTGACAATACTGTCCAGAGCACAGATTCAAGGGTTAAATCACTGAACGAACAAATATCGCAGCAAGAGAAGCAAATTGAGTCGCTAAAAGAAGGCTTACTTTTAGCGCAACAGAAGACAATTGAGGAAATGGAGAAAGCAAGTCTTGCCCAGAAGCAGATGATTGACTACACAACAGGCGGTGATTCATTTCCTTATGTTTATTTTTCAGATTGGGTAGGACAAATTGGAACGGTAGTTATTGTAAATACAAATCCTAAGAACCATTCAAGAAATCCCTTGCAAAAGATTACGGTTTCAATAATTAACTCTTCGGTCTTTCTAAATTTATTAAGTGTTGAGAAAAAAACTCCACGCGAAATTCGATATGAATCAACAGTGCTCAGGACAACTTTGGATTGGTTGTCTCCCCATACTTCAAGCGAAGTTGGTACAATTGATGTTGGTGACTACTCTGGTGGCGGTGGTGAGAAGAAATTTAATATCATTATCGAAGCCAACGGAAAGCATTACTTTGAACAGATTGTTGTAAGGAAAAAGTTTGGAAAATTTTATTTTGGATTGTCATTGAGAGATTCCGAAAACAAGACTTTGAGGATTACTTACCAACCTGGTTTTCTTGACATTAATGAGGATCAGTACAATTTCCCAAACAGAATATTTGGCAAGTTTAATGTTGATGAGAGTGGTAATTTGGTAGCCCGATAAGAGAAAATGAGCCGTGTTTTAAAAGGGGGCGTAAAACTTAAATTTGAGATCTGTAGTAGACATTAGTTTTTTAGAACCACAGCACAATGAAGACTTGTCTTGGCCTACGCAAACATCACCTTCAACCCAGCCCACAGTTTCTTCTTCGCTTCATCATTTGTAAGTAACTCAGGCAGCGGCAATGAAACAATCACCGATGTGTCTTGCGCTGGTAGCACTTCGAATTTGGGCAAGCCTTCCGCGGGGCTAAAGCAAAGAACTCTTTCAGGCTTTTCTAGCCAAGTTGACAAATCTAAATGGTGCTGTTGCCTGATGACAACGGAATCTAGACTTTGTTTGACAGCGCCTAATATTTTTGACAGCAGCGTCTTTTCTGCTTCTTTCACTTCTGTCCACGCCACAGGGATCACCACCGTCACTTTTGGTTTGATGAGGTATAATTCCTCGGGGTACGTGCTTTCAAAAATTTCTTGCATTGGTTCTTAATAATAGTGGTCAGCCTTTGAGACCCTCAGGCTTGACAGTTACATCATTTAATATCAAAAAGAGACTTTAGCTCGTGCGCTTCACTTGGTTTCATTCTGCCTGCTAAGATCAATCGTAGTTGTCTTCTGCGTAAAGCTCCTTTGTACAATTCCATTTCTTCTTCTGTCTCAGGTTCTACTTCCGGAATTTCAACGGGCGTTCCATTGGCATCCACAGCTACAAAAGTAAAGTAAGCCGAATGGCTTGCGATCTTTTTTCGCACGCGTTGCTCTCGCACGAAGGGTAACGACATCTCCCAGTCGAATAGGTTCCCGAAAGGAGATGTTGTCAACTGATGCGGTTACTACAATACTATTGCAATGCTTTTGCCCCGCAATCGCAGAAACAATATCCATCCAGTGCATCAGTCTTCCTCCCATTAAATTATTTAGGGTATTAGTATCGTTTGGTAAGACCAGTTCGGTCATGCTCACGAAGGAGTCTTTGGGGTGTTTTTTTTTGCGAGCCATGAAACTATTTTAGGTTTATGATTTTGGATGCTGTTCTGTTATAGTTCTAGGTTTTTGCGCAGGTCATCTGGGTTTCTTCGATTATCCCAAATTCCTACAATTACTATTTCGTTGGGTTGCAGCTTATAAAAAATGGAAAAGTTACTGACCAAAGAAACACGTACATCGTAAAAATCAGTAGGCTTGCCGAGGTAATGTTTAGTCTCCAGTAAAGATGCTTTTGTTCTAAACAGTTTTGATAGTTTTTTTGAATAAACCGAAGACCTGTTGTGCTTTATCCAATATTCAAGTATTTCTCTTCTGGCTTTTTTGGCAGTACTCGTCCAGACTATCCGTTTAGCCATAAGTCTTCCTCAGCATTCAGCTCGTCATTAGTAGTAAGATCGCCTTTGAGAATATCTTCTTCGCTATTCATCAGCATCTCCTTTTGGGCATCTGTTAACTTGAAGATAGTTTGGTCGATATTTACGTTGCCAAGTAGGTCATTTACCTTTTGCAACAGACTCATATCGTTGACAGATATTATCTTATCCAGTAGGGTGTATTTTAAGTTCTCAGCCTGCATATTTTTGAACTATTAGATATTGAAGCAAGTTACAAAAAAGATCGCGAAACCGAGCGGCTACTAACCGTTAGTTTGTCATTTTTCTTTTGTGAAAAGAAAAAAATATTTTGCATTAACCGGACTCTATTTGCTTCTTGCGCATATTATTTATGAAAAATCGCTACTCATACACATGGTCACATGTAATCGCTACTGGCATTACAACGATTACGACCACAATTACGGGGTAGCTCCCTTCATATATCCCAAGCCCCCATTGTATTATTTTTTATTTTTTTGAGATGAAAGTTTCAACTCAAGAATATCAACATATTCCAATTTCAATACGTCCCTAAAATGAAAGTTCATCCTTTTGGCGTACATAGAAAAAGAAAAAATTGCAGTAGTATTCTCTGCATTTGGTGGAGTAACGGATTCTCTTATTCAATTGAGTACGATGGCGCTTGCTGGAGATGTGGGGTACAAAGTGCAACTAGAGCAATTGGAAAAGAGACATTTGGAAGCCGTTCGCGAGTTAGTCGATATCCAGAAACAGAGTAGCGTGATTGCCCAGGTAAAATTCACCATCAATGAATTGGAAGACATTCTTCATGGTATTTTCTTGGTGAAAGAAAGGACGTTACGTTCACTCGATTATATCATGAGTTTTGGCGAGCGGCTTTCTGCCTATGTTATAGCTGAAGCAATCAATGGGCGAAATATCAAATCTGAATTTTTGGATTCTCGGACGATCGTTCGCACCGATAACAATTTTGGTTATGCTAAAATTGATTTTAAAAAAACCAACGAATTGATACAAGAGTATTTCATTCGACATACTAACCTACAAGTGATCACTGGCTTTATTGGCTCGTCTGCCTCGGGCGAAACGACCACTATTGGGAGAAGTGGATCTGACTATACGGCAGCTATTTTTGCGGCAGCTTTAGATGCGACCTCGTTGGAAATTTGGACGGATGTAGATGGAATGATGACAGCCGATCCGAGCAAAGTGAAGAAAGCATTTACTGTTAAAGAAATGACCTACGAGGAGGCCATGGAACTTTCTCATTTTGGTGCGAAGGTGATCTTTCCTGCAACGATGCAGCCAGCCATGGAGAAAAAGATTCCAATCTGTATCAAAAACACTTTCAATCCGACTTTTCCTGGTTCGGTCATTAGTGCGAATGCGAATGGAAAGTTACTGATTATAAAAGGAGTCTCTTCAATGGGCAACATCAGTTTGTTCAACGTTCAGGGGAGTGGCTTGCAAGGTGTAGTAGGTGTGTCAATGCGATTATTTGGCACGTTGGCTAAGGAAAAAATCAACGTGATCTTGATAAGTCAGGCATCGTCAGAACACTCGATTTGTTTTGCTATTGAAACTAGCTTTTCTACGCAAGCGAAAGCAGCTATTGAAAAGGAATTTCACTATGAGATTTTGAACGGAGAAATGGATCCCATTGCGGTGGAAAATGATCTCACTATTGTAGCTATAGTAGGAGAGGGTATGAAGCACAACCCTGGCACAAGTGGTCGCATGTTTAATGCACTTGGTAGATCGGGCATAAATGTCCATGCCATAGCACAAGGATCATCCGAATTGAATATTTCGGTCGTCATCCGGCAGGCGGATACCTCCAAAGCGTTGAACGTATTGCACGAAGCATTTTTCCTTTCAGATAGAAAAGTATTGAATGTTTTTTTGGTTGGCACAGGATTGATAGGAAAGGAATTGGTGAAAATGATGGATCTGCAGTTTGCAAAATTGGCGTCACAAAATCACTTAGAAATTAACCTGGTTGGGATTGCAAATAGCAAGAAAATGCTTTTCGATGCTGATGGGATAACGTTGATGCAAGCTGTTGATACAATGCTCAAGAGTGGCGAATCGATGTCGTTACTTGCATACTACGAAAGAATGGAATCGCTGAATTTGTCCAACAGTATTTTTGTGGATTGTACTTCGAGTGAGGAAGTGGCAGGTTTTTACGACCGCATCCTTTCTTCTAATATCTCCATCGTGACACCGAATAAAAAGGCAAATTCTGGTTCGTTAGAGCGATACAAAAAACTGAAGTCCACAACCGCTAAGCGTGGAGTAAAGTTTTTGTACGAGACGAATGTTGGTGCTGGATTACCAGTAATCAATACACTCAATGATTTATTGATCAGTGGTGACAAAGCACTTCGAATCGAGGCTGTATTGAGTGGTACTTTAAATTTTATTTTTAGTTCTTTCGCAGAGGGAATGCAATTTAGTGAAGTTGTGAAAGAAGCAAAGGAAAGAGGTTTTACAGAACCAGATCCGCGCGATGATTTAAATGGAATGGATGTAGCACGCAAAGCGTTGATCCTGGCAAGGGAAATAGGCCTCGATTTGGAGTTGAGCGATATTGAGGTGGAGAATCTAGTGCCAGAAGAGTGCAGGAGCGAAATGAAGGTGGGTGAATTTTTTGAAAGGTTGGCCTCTTTCAATTCGGATTTTGATGAATTAAGAGATCACGCGCAACACAAAAATGAAAAACTACGCTATATGGCTATTTTAGAAGGAGGGAAGGCAAAGGTTTCGTTGGCTTCTGTGGGTGCATCGCATCCTTTCTATACGCTGTCTGGAAGTGATAATATTATCTTGCTTACAACCGAGCGTTACAAAGAACGGCCGATGGTAATTCGTGGACCAGGTGCGGGTGCTGAAGTGACGGCAGCTGGTGTTTTTGCAGACGTAATTAGAATTGGAAATTATAGCAACTAATGGTTCGTTTCCAGTAACAGGTTTCCAGTTACCGGTAACTGGAAACCTGAAACGGGCAGGGAAATCGCTTTTAAGAAATTTTCAGATAACAAAATGATTGTGAAGTATTTGGAGCAAGGGCAGTGATATTGTATTTTTGATTCATCAAAATGAGTTACGTGAAAAAAAA